>VFQU01000133.1_pt1 | contig 93375 bp, 89 predicted proteins | sample 3512311 | NCBI WGS metagenome assembly VFQU01 (sample SAMN10412377, study PRJNA504923) | tailings metagenome | isolation source: Relicate 3 Philex TSF3 active mining site | place: Philippines: Tuba, Benguet | collected 2017-08-29
TGCCGATGGAACTGTTGCCTCCGGCGTAGGATCCACTATCAATTCTAATTCGACAATTTCAAAACATGAAGTTATACTTGACTCTACTCTGATATATATAATTTGACTCCAAGGATTAATATTAGGATAAAGAGATGGATTAGGAATAGTAGTTCCATTAATCATAGCATCCGTAATGGTTTCATGATAAGATATCAGATAAGGAGTACCTCCCGTTATGGAATTAATCGCTGCTGTTAAATTGAAAACGTCAAATCCGTCATTATTAGGATCACATAATCGTAATGCCGGTGGATTAGGATTCACCACGACATCATTAATAACCGGGTTAACAACAAAATTATATGGAGTAGAAGAACAATTGCCAACCGTTTGAATCGCTGTAATAGCATGATTTCCTGCCGTAAGATTAGTAAATACCGGCGAAGTTTGTGGGGTTAAACCATCCAATGAATAAACATAATCACTTCCTAACGGGCTGGTTACTGTAACTTGATTTCCATTACAATTTTCCAAAATATTTATAGTAACAGTTGCCTCAGGAATGATTGTAACCATTACCGGCTTTATGTCAAAACAACTGCCAACAGTTAATTTTATGTAATACGTTCCGCTTGTCGCTACGGCATTTGGATTCGATAATGCGGTTGTAGCTGATGAATTTGTCCAATACGTTAAAGTTCCTCCTGTTGTACTTCCCGCTGTTACTGCTGTTACAGTCAAATCAACTGTCAATGGAGAACAAACCACAGCAGGATTGGTAATAACTAAACTTGGTGTTGGATTGATTGTAACCGTTACCGGTTTTATATCAAAACAACTGCCAACAGTTAATTTTATGTAATACGTTCCGCTTGTCGTTACGGCATTTGGATTCGATAATGCAGTTGTAGCTGATGAATTTGTCCAATACGTCAAAGTTCCTCCTGTTGTACTTCCCGCTGTTACCGCAGCAGCAGTCAAATCAACTGTCAATGGAGAACAAACTGCCGAAGGATTGGTAATAACTAAACTTGGCGTTGGATTGATCGTAACCGTTACTGGTTTTATGTCAAAACAACTACCAACCGTTAATTTTATATAATACGTTCCGCTTGTCGTTATAGCATTTGGATTTGATAATGCGGTTGTAGCTGATGAATTTGTCCAATATGTTAAAGTACCTCCTGTTGTACTTCCCGCTGTTACCGCAGCAGCAGTCAAATCAACTGTCAATGGAGAACAAACTGCCGAAGGATTGGTAATAACTAAACTTGGCGTTGGATTGATCGTAACCGTTACTGGTTTTATGTCAAAACAACTACCAACCGTTAATTTTATATAATACGTTCCGCTTGTCGTTATAGCATTTGGATTTGATAATGCGGTTGTAGCTGATGAATTTGTCCAATATGTTAAAGTACCTCCTGTTGTACTTCCCGCTGTTACCGCAGCAGCAGTCAAATCAACTGTCAATGGAGAACAAACTGCCGAAGGATTGGTAATAACTAAACTTGGAGTTGGATTGATCGTAACCGTTACCGGCTTTATGTCAAAACAACTGCCAACAGTTAGTTTTATGTAATACGTTCCGCTTGTCGTTACGGCATTTGGATTCGATAATGCAGTTGTAGCTGATGAATTTGTCCAATACGTCAAAGTACCTCCTGTTGTACTTCCCGCTGTTACCGCAGCAGCAGTCAAATCAACCGTCGATGGAGAACAAACCGCTGCAGGATTGGTAATAACTAAACTTGGTGTTGGATTGATGGTAACCGTTACCGGTTTTATGTCAAAACAACTGCCAACAGTTAATTTTATATAATACGTTCCACTTGTCGTTACGGCATTTGGATTGGATAATGCGGTTGTAGCTGATGAATTTGTCCAATACGTCAAAGTACCTCCTGTTGTACTTCCTGCTGTTACTGCCGCTGCAGTCAAATCAACCGTCGATGGAGAACAAACCGCAGCAGGATTGGTAATAACTAAACTTGGCGTTGGGTTGATCGTAACCGTTACCGGTTTTATATCAAAACAACTACCAACAGTTAATTTTACATAATACGTTCCGCTTGTCGCTACGGCATTTGGATTGGATAATGCAGTTGTAGCTGCCGAATTTGTCCAATATGTTAAAGTACCTCCCGTTGTACTTCCCGCTGTTACCGCCGCCGCAGTCAAATCAACCGTCGATGGAGAACAAACTGCAGCAGGATTGGTAATAACTAAACTTGGAACCGGAGTAACAACAATTGTCATCGAAGTTCTGGAAGCACATTGCTGTGCATTTGGCGTAAAAGTATATGTTGTTGTATTAATATTATCAATTACTGCGGGAGACCATGTTCCGGTTTTACCGTTTAAAGAAGTTGCAGGTAAGCTCGGAACAGTTTGTCCGGCACAATAAGGACCTAACTGTGTAAATGTAGGAACTGTAGTTGATGCTGTTAACGGAGATGCACAAACCCCATTCCACGTTAATGTAAAAGTTACCGTTTGTCCGGGAGAAACACCCGGAACTGTAAAATTAGAAGGTGAAGTGTGAGTTCCTGTTACAGGAGTACCACCATCAATTGAGTAACTATAGGTGAAATTAGTTTGTCCTATATTATTAAAATCAAAATTCACGCTTGTTGTAGTAGAATTTGCAGGATCACAAACTAATTGAGGTGCTTGTGATGGTGGCGTATTACTAACTGTAACCACTATGGCTGCTCTTGCACTTTCACATCCGGCAATTGTTTGACTAACATAATAAGTTGTTGTACCTACTGTGGTAGTAGAAGGCGTTGGAGCTGTTGAAGATGCTGTTCCTCCGGTTGCATTTGTACCGTACCAATTTAACGTTCCTCCCGGACTAGGCGTAGCAGTTAAAGGAGAAGCTGTCGCATTCTGACAGTATGAAATTGATCCTACTGTAGGAAGTGGTACAACAGGAAGCGGATTTACAATCAATGTTATGGAAGTAGAAATACATCCTGTATCAATGTCTTTTATAGTTCCATAATAAGTTCCCGGAGCGACACCGGTAAAGGTTGGACTTGTTTGATAATTTACTCCATCAATACTGTATTGATAATTTCCGGTTGGATTAAAAGCATAAGTACCTATATTACTATAATCCTGAGGATCTAATGCTGTCCAATCTGCAGGATTCCAAACTAAACTCGGGTGAGGTGCATCTACATTTCTTCTATAAGTATATCCCGGTAGATTAGATGGTGTAAAATTTACACCGTCTGTTCTCCCCCATAAATCGATTTCAACATTGGAAGCTGAAGCTAAGCGTACACAATCATTAGTATTAAAACCGGGACAAGCACTAACAACCATATCAGGAGCAACACCTCCTTGATTCGTTGTTTCACCCACAGCTAAAACAAATACATCATTATTAGCCAAAGTACCGCTTAAAGGCATATTACAAAAATTTGACGGTGTAGTGTTTCCGTTATTATAAATCTTAATTCTATAATTTCCCAAATTTTTCGGTGCTCCAGTTCCATTAAAGATTTCTATATAAGATAGAGCTCCTGAACTTTCATCCGTTACTTCTGAAATAAATAAATCACTTGGTAAAGGTTGAACCGGTGGTGTGAACACAATAGTTCCTGTCGGTACTGCACATGTTGGTTGCTGTATAACTGTTGCTACCGGAGTTGGACAGTTTTGTGCTACACTACATGTTTGAGAGGCAGCCGTGAAACATCCGGTTCCTGTTGGTAATACAGTAATGGTAACATTATCGGTACTGTTTAAAGAACTAACAGTATAATTAGTAATAGCAACAGAACCTGCATTTACAGGTGTTCCGCCATTGATAGCATAACTAATAGTATAGCCTGTTGCTCCCGGAACAGCATTCCAATTAAAGCTTACTGAATTGGATGTTACAGCTCCACATAATATAGTTGGAGAAACATTAGTTCCTACAGTTATCGTAATATCCTTTTGATATAAACAAGTTAATGTTTCTACCAATGAAATGTCATCTAAGGCAAAATCATTTCCTCCACTTGATGTTTCTCTGTTAAAAATACAAACATTGGCTACAGTACTCGGTCCTGAATTCCATGTATGAGAAACCAACGTCCAAATACAAGTGCTTGGAGAGGCTGTTACAGGAGTTCCAAGGGAAACACCATTAATAAACACTTCCAATCTTGCCGGACTTCCTGCGGCAACTGTTGCGACATAATAAGAGAACGTATAACTTGTATTAGGTTGAACCGTTATAGAACTTGCTGTACACCAAACCGATGTTGCAGCATTTGTAGCACCGTCAAACACCATCATATTTCCTGTACCTGTTGTATGATCACCACATGGAGAAAAAGCAGAAAACCAAGCATTTGGATTAGTTACAATATTATAAGAAGCTTGGACTCCAAAAGGATTTGGATTAGCAACCTGAGTATATCCTGTAGTAAAACCTACATTTCCTTGCGTAAAATCACCATTAACAACCAAATTTGTAGGCGAAGAAACAGAACCTGATGTAACCGTATAAGTTGTCGTTACTGCTGGACTAACATTTTGAACCGCAGCATTAGGATTGGTTATAGAACTATCCGGCGGATTGGCTGTCCAAGTGTAAGTTCCATCTCCAGCAGATGCCGTAATGGGTATTGAGCCGCTACCACATAATACCGTTGTTGGTGCACTTAGTTGTAAATCATTAGGAACAGTTAAAACAATATTAGTCGCACTATATTCCGCTCCGGCTGAGTCAAAAACAGAAACATTGTATGTTCCCGGTCCTAGTCCTGTAAATATACCTGTTGAATTAGACTGAGTAGCTGTTCCTGTCAAATTATAAGTTCCATAAGGAAATTCTCCTCCGGACAAAGTAACTGTGATAGAACCATCTGCTGAATCCGGACAAGTGGGATTAACCGTAGTATAAGAACCTGTAAAAGGTAATCCACCTTGCGTAATTGAAAAGTCGTCAACTGCAAAATCACATCCTGTAGCTCCGGAGTTAGTCGTTTGCAAGCGTATCATGACATTGTTTGCCGTAGCTACAAATGAATAACTTACTCGTTGCCAACCATCAGCAGGTAGTGGTGCGGTAATACTTGATGGTGCAGGATTTATACTGGCCGCATTAACAAAAAACGGTTGAATTTGAGCACGAGGCGTTACATTTGATACCGATTTAATCCAATAAGTAAACGTATAAGTTGTTCCTGCCGTAAAACCTAAAATAGCTCCTCCTGTATTTCCTGTTGTCCAAAAAAATCCTCCTGCAGCTGTTCTTCCGTCAATAACAAGCATATTCCCTGTTCCCGTTGTATGATCACCACCTGAAATATAGGTAGAATTCATCAATGTTGGATTGGTAGTTCGGGCATAAGTTCCGGGTGTACTGGTTCCGGTAAGTGGATTGATTAAAGTATAATCGTGAACGAAAAAGCCAACGCCGCTTCCGCCACTTTCGAAATCACCATTTGTTAAAATGTTTTGTGCATTTAAACAACTGTTTCCTAAAATTATTGCAATTAATAATAAAAGTTTTTTTCTAAAAAATAATGAATACTGTGATTTCATTTGCCTAAAATTTCATAATTCATAAAAATAAGCTATTTTTTTTCGTTTTTTTAGTTGTCATCGTTATAGAAACTATACAACGTATATTTTTTATACAGCATTCAAAGTTAGTGTTATTTCAATCGTTAATCTGATATTCAGAATAGAAACTTTACGCAAAAATAACACTTTGATGTAGTAATGTTAAGTTAATAAAACCTTAGTAAGTAATGATTTTAAATACGTTTTACTCCTAAACTCTTTATTACCTTATCAAAAAACTAAAAAATAAAAGCTAAATTTTTTGGTTGGTAGTTTTTTTTATTTTTCTTTTTTCCTTCTGTCTCTTTCTGTTTTTAACAAATTGAGCTCTCTACTGGTTTGTCCGGCGACCGAAGTATTTTCTTCTGCTCTTCTGATTAAGTATGGCATAACATCTCGAACAGGACCAAATGGAAGATATTTTGCAACATTGTAGCCGCTATTTGCCAGATTATAACTAATGTTATCACTCATGCCATATAATTGTCCGAACCAAATTCTATTATCATTCTTTTCAATTCCCTTCTTATCCATTAATTCAATTAATTTATAAGAACTTAATTCGTTATGTGTTCCGGCAAAAATTGACATTCTATCAAGGTTTTCCATCATATATTCTACAGCTAGATCATAATTGTCATCAGTAGCTTGTTTTGAAGCACAAATTGGCGTTGGATAACCTTTTTCTTCGGCACGCTTATTTTCTTTTTCCATATAAGCACCGCGAACCAATTTCATTCCAATGTAAAATCCTTCTGTTTTTGCCTGTTCATGTAATCTTTTCAAATACTCTATTCTGTCCCAACGGTACAATTGCAACGTATTGAAAACTATAGCTTTTTCCTTATTATAACGTCTCATCATTTCATCTACCAAATCATCGGCAGCATCTTGCATCCAACTTTCCTCACCGTCAATCAACAAGGCTACATCTTTTTCATAAGCCGCTTTACAAACGATATCAAATCGCCCTACTACTCTATTCCATTCAACTTGCTCTTCTGCTGTTAAAGGTTGCTTTTCTCCTATTTTTTCATAAAGATAAAAACGTCCAAAACCTGTTGGTTTAAAAACGGCAAAAGGAATTGCTTGCTTTTCTTTGGCAAACTCTATGGTTTTTAAAGTCATTTCCAAAGCAGCGTCAAACTGTTGTTCTTCCTCTTTCCCTTCCACCGAATAATCCAATACCGATGAAACACCTTTGGTAAACATTTTATCAACTACAGCCAAACAATCTTCTTCGGTCGTTCCGCCACAAAAATGGTCAAAAACTGTAGCTCTAATCAAACCCTCGACAGGTAGATGTGCTTTTAATGCAAAATTGGTAACGGCTGTACCAATACGAACCAATGGCTCGCTGTCTATCATTTTAAATAAAAAATAAGCTCTGTCTAATTCAGTGTCGCTTTTAAGGGCAAAAGCAACTTTAGTATCGTTGAAAATCTTGTTCATATTTTTCTAATAATGCCACAAATATAAATAGTATAAAGTGATAAAAAATTAAATTTTACGTTATTTTTGGGGCATAATTCAAATAAAATGCAACAAATAGAAGCAAACGGTTATTACGTAATTTTTAATGAAAACGGATATCTTTCTTTAAGCAGATTTATCGCTCAAAATAATTATTCCAATATTTTTCTTTTGACAGATTCCAATTCTAATGAAAATTGTATTCCACGATTTTTATCTCTATTGGAAACCGAAAAAAACATCGAAATAATCGAAATAGAACCGGGCGAAGCAGAAAAAAATATTACAACTTGTGTTGAAATTTGGAATATTTTAACCGAACTCGGAGCTGACAGAAAATCACTTTTAATCAATATTGGTGGTGGCGTTATTACTGATATCGGCGGATTTGTGGCTTCAACTTTTAAAAGAGGAATTGATTTTATTAACGTTCCAACTACGCTTTTAGCAATGGTTGATGCTTCAATTGGCGGAAAAAACGGAGTTGATTTAGGTAATCTAAAAAACCAAATCGGAGTAATAAATGTTCCTGAAATGGTTATCATTGATACTGATTTTCTGGCAACTTTACCTCAAAACGAAATGCGTTCCGGATTGGCAGAAATGCTAAAACACGGATTAATTTTTGACAAAGATTATTGGACTGAATTTCAAGATTTAAATCAAAAAGATTTTGCTGATTTTGACCAATTAATTCATCGCTCGGTTGAAATCAAAAACGAAATTGTAAAACAAGATCCAACCGAAAACGGAATTAGAAAAGCATTAAACTTTGGTCATACACTTGGTCACGCTATTGAAAGTTACTTTCTTGAAAACGAAAACAAAAAAACGTTATTACATGGTGAAGCCATTGCTGTAGGAATGATTTTAGAAAGCTTCATTTCATGGCAAAAAGGATTACTTTCTGAAGAAGAATATCTGGAAATAAAAAATACGATTAACAGCATCTTTGAAAAGATAATTTTTGATGATAATGACATCCAACCTATCCTGAATTTACTCATCCATGACAAAAAAAATGAATATGGAAAAATTCAATTTGCATTACTTAACGGAATAGGCAAAACAGCATTAAATCAATATACTGAAAATGAGTTAATTATAAAATCTTTTAACGATTACAAAAACTAACATTTTTTTCAAATAATAGTTGTATTTCGAAAATATTATTTTTTACATTTGCCCTAATGAAAAAATGTGTTAGCTCCACTGTTTATGACCATAATAGTCAAGAATTTAAAACAAATTTCTTAACTAATTTTGGTATTTTTCCCAAACTTAAAAACAGTTGCTTATCCAACGGTAGCCAAAGTGTATTCCTTTTTCACGAAAAACTACCCATTCGATATGCTAATATTAGGGTTTGAATTATAGAATTTACATTATATTTTTTACAAAATCTTTAATCTAAATTCTAAAATTAAATGAACACTAAATATTACGACCTAATTAACCAAACATTTTACTTTCCTCAGGAAGAATTCACTTTAAACAAGGATAATCTTCAGTTTCACAACATCGATTTGATGAAACTAGTTGAAGAATATGGAACTCCTTTAAAATTCACTTATTTGCCTGCTATTTCCAACAACATCAACAAAGCCAAAGGTTGGTTTAGAAAAGGAATGGAAAAAATTGGCTACGAAGGAAAATATTATTATTGTTATTGTACCAAAAGCTCTCATTTCAAATTTATAATGAATGAAGCTTTCAAAAACAATATTCACATCGAAACTTCATCGGCTTATGATATCAATATCGTAGAAAAACTGATGGAAGAAGGAAAAATCAACAAAAACACTTATGTAGTTTGTAACGGTTTTAAACGCGATGAATATGTGTCTAATATCGCTCGATTGATGAATAACGGACACAACAAAACAATTCCTGTAATAGATAATTATGAAGAATTAGATTTATTACAAGAGCAAATAAAAGGTAAATTCAAAATCGGTATTAGAATTGCTGCAGAAGAAGAACCAAAATTTGAATTTTACACTTCTCGTTTAGGAATTGGTTATAAAGACATCGTTCCTTTTTACAGAAAGCAAATCCAAGACAACAAACAAGTAGAGCTTAAAATGCTTCACTTTTTTATCAATACCGGAATTCGCGATACAGCCTATTATTGGAATGAATTGTTGAAATGTATGAAAGTATATATCAACTTGAAAAAAGAATGTCCTACATTAGACAGCTTGAACATTGGCGGAGGTTTCCCTATCAAAAATTCATTGGCATTCGAGTATGACTATCAATATATGGTAAGCGAAATTCTAAACCAAATCAAAATCGCCTGTGATGAGGCTGAAATTGATGTTCCGCATATTTTTACAGAATTTGGTTCATTTACTGTAGGTGAATCAGGCGGAGCAATTTATCAGGTTTTATACCAAAAGAAACAAAATGACAGAGAAAACTGGAATATGATTGACTCGTCATTTATCACAACACTACCTGATACTTGGGCAATCAACAAGCGTTTTGTGATGCTCGCTGTAAACCGTTGGAACGATACATATGAAAGAGTTTTATTGGGCGGAATGACCTGTGATAGCGATGATTATTACAACTCCGAACAACATATGAACGCCGTATATTTACCAAAATACAATAAAGAAAAGCCTCTGTATATCGGATTTTTCAATACCGGTGCTTATCAGGAAACTATTGGTGGATTTGGTGGATTACATCACTGTTTAATTCCTCAGCCAAAGCATATCTTGATTGATAGAGATGAAAATGGTATTTTGGCAACCGAAATTTTCTCTGAACAACAAAGTTCCGAAGATGTATTGAAAATATTAGGCTACGACAAATAGATTACAACAAAAACAGAGCATTCTGATATTTAGAATAATTTTTAAAAAAGAGTTTGACGATTTAGAAAAATAGTTTTTCTTTGAACCGTAAACTTAAAATAACAAACGAAGATGAGCAAAGGACCAATTAGTCAGTTTATAGAGAAAAACTACCTTCATTTCAATGCAGCGGCATTAGTTGATGCAGCCAAAGGCTATGAAGAACACTTACTTGATAACGGAAAAATGATGATCACCTTAGCAGGCGCAATGAGTACTGCCGAATTAGGAAAATCATTAGCCGAAATGATACGTCAAGACAAAGTGCACATTATTTCTTGTACCGGCGCAAATTTGGAAGAAGATATTATGAATTTAGTAGCTCATAATTCATATAAAAGAGTACCAAATTATCGTGATTTATCACCTCAGGAAGAATGGGATTTATTAGAGAACCATTACAACAGAGTTACCGACACTTGTATTCCTGAAGAAGAAGCTTTCCGCAGATTACAATCACATTTATATGACATTTGGAACAATGCCGATTCAAAAGGAGAGCGTTATTTTCCACATGAATTTATGTATCAAATGATTAACTCAGGAGTATTGAAACAATACTACGAAATCGACCCGAAAGATTCGTGGATGGTTGCAGCAGCTGAGAAAAATTTACCAATCGTAGTTCCGGGTTGGGAAGACAGTACAATGGGAAATATTTTTGCTTCTTATTGCATCAAAGGTACTTTCAAACCAACAACAATGAAAAGTGGAATTGAATACATGATGTGGTTAGCCGATTGGTACACTAAAAACTGCGAAGGAAAAGGCGTTGGTTTCTTCCAAATTGGTGGTGGAATTGCAGGTGATTTCCCTATTTGTGTCGTTCCAATGCTTTATCAAGATATGGAAATGCATGATGTTCCATTTTGGAGCTATTTCTGTCAGATTTCCGACTCAACAACAAGTTATGGTTCTTATTCCGGAGCTGTTCCTAATGAAAAAATTACATGGGGAAAACTTGATATTACAACACCCAAATTTATTGTAGAATCTGATGCAACAATCGTTGCACCATTGATTTTTGCTTACATCTTAGATTTATAAAAAATTTTTATGAGAAGAATTATTGTAGATTATGCTAAACTAACTGGTGATATTTTAAACCTATTAGTAGAAAAATTTCCTGAAGGATATGACGATTCTGATATCATCCGTTTTAGAAATGCGCAAAACGAGTTGGTTGAAGCAGTTGAAGTGCGTACAGAAGATACTATTTATTTAGTAAAAGTAAGTACTAAATTAGCCAGCAGAATGGAAAAATTCGATGAAGAAGATGATTTTGATGCTGTAGTGGAACCAATCGAACCAATCAAAGGATTAGATCTTGATGATGACGATTTACCTTCCGATGACGACGATGTAGAAGTTGATCCATTAAAAGACAAAGGCGGTTCTGACGATGACGATGATGACGCTGATGATGACTTCTCAGACAATGACAATTTTGACGATGAAGACGACGAAGAATAAATATTAAAATTCCAATATTTTAAATCCCAAATTCCAATTGATAATTTTTCTTGGAGTTTGGGATTTCTTTATTGACTTTATTTTGGAGTTTGGAATTTTATCAAAGATATCTTTCTTCAAAAACTTTTTGATGATGATTTTGATGACCAATAATAATAAACCCCAAAGCGCGAACTGAAATTGGATTATTAGATGCAATTCCATTTCGTAGTAATTGCTCTTCAGAAAATGACTTAAACAAAGACAAACTAGCTTGTCGAACAACTAATAATTCCGTCAACAAATCCTGAATATTTCGCTTGTTTGCATTGGCTTCATCAACATAACTATTTTCTTCAAAACCCGGTAATTCGGTTTTATCATTTCGGGCAAAACGTAAAGCTCTGTAGGCAAAAATTCGTTCTGCATCAATTAGATGTAACAATATATCTTTGATTGTCCATTTTCCTTCAGCATAACGATAATCAAACTTGTCCATTGGTATTTCTCGAACAAATTTTACCAATCGATGCACCGAAATTTCGAGCTCTTCCACCAAATTATATTCGTCTGAAACTTGCGCTAAATAATTAGCATAAAACTGACCGTATTCATCAGGTTGTAGTTGGGATATTTTCATAAATTAAATTTTAAGCCGAATTTCTACTCGCATTTGTATTTCCAAATAGCGAACGAGTTACTAACTTTTCATAAACTTCATTCAACGCTACATTATTTCCGTTGCGAATTTGTGACAAAGCATACTGCTGAATTGTCAATAAAGGCCTAACAATTTGTTCCCGCATGATAATGGAAGCTTTTCCATCAGGGTAATTCTCCATCAATTCAGTATGTCCGGCAATTTTGAGTAACAAACGTTTGGTTTCCAAAAACTCATCGTAAATAATTTGCCAAAAATCACCAAAAACAGCATCATCTTTCATATAAGAAGTCAATGGAAAAAATGATTTTGCCAACGACATCATACTGTTTTCCAGCAATGTTCTAAAGAAAAGTGAGTTATCATACAACAGCTGAACTTTTTCCCATTGATTCGTTTCTTCAAAATGCTTTAAAGCCGTTCCAACACCAAAAAATCCGGGAACATTTTGTTTTAATTGACTCCAAGAACCTACAAATGGAATAGCACGCAAATCTGCAAAGTCTAGTTTATCGTCAGCATTTCGCTTTGACGGGCGACTTCCAATATTGGTTTTTGAGTAATATTTTAGCGTACTCATTTGTTCCAAATAAGGTAAAAACTTTGGATGATTTTTAAAATCAATATATTTTTGGTAACCAATAGCTGCCAATTCATCAATTATTGCTTTATCAGAAATAAATAAATTATTTTCGTCTTTGTTAAAAATTTGATTGGTAACTCCGGCACTTAAAAGATTTTCCAAATTGTGTCGGCACGAATCCAATGTCCCAAAATTAGAACTAATCGTTTGGCCTTGAACCGTCAACTGAATTTCTTGATTTTCAATGGTTGAACCTAACGAAGCATAAAATTTATGCGTTTTTCCACCTCCACGAGCCGGCGGTCCGCCGCGACCATCAAAGAAAATGACTTTTACATCATATTTTCGAGAAACTTCGGTAATGGTTTCTTTAGCTTTAAAAATACTCCAGTTTGCCATTAAATAACCGCCATCTTTTGTTCCATCCGAAAAACCTAACATCACGGTTTGTTTGTCTTTTCGTTGTTTTAAATGATTGCGATAACTTTCATTGGTGTATAATTGTTCCAAAACTTGATGTGCTTTTTGTAAATCATCCACCGATTCAAAAAGTGGCACAATATCAACCGAAGGATTTTGCCAACCCGATAATTTGAACATGGCAAAGGTTTCCATCACGTTCAAAGCACTTTCATTATTACTGATGATATAACGATTGGCACCAAGCTCACCATTTTTTTCCTGAATAGTTTTAATTGCTCGAATAGATTCTAAAGTAGAAATCGTCAATTCATCCTGAAAAGCATTCGGTTGTAAATCACAATTCACTTTTTCTAAAATTTGAAACTTTTCGGTTTCATTCAATTCAGAATAATTGCTTGGAAAATCACTTTTAGCATTGGTAACAAAATGATTTACAATATCTTTAAAAACTTTGTTATGAATTTTACTATTCTGACGAATATCAAGCGACGCAAAATGAAACCCAAAATTATTTACTTTTTGTATTAAAGCATTCACTTCATCAATATACAACGATTGATGATGATTAATGATGATTTCTCGTATTTTGAACAGCTTGCTTTTCAATTCATCAATCGTGATAAATATTTCGCCTTGTGAGTAAAAAACAGAACGATACAACTTATTTTCCAGTTCAAAAACCAAAGTATCAACACCATTAAATGTCAATTTTCTTCTTAAACTTCTTATTTCAAAATAATAACATTTCAAAATAGAAGTTCGAAGTCTTTCGGCAACTTTTAGCGTAATTTCGGTTGTTACAAATGGATTTCCGTCTCGGTCACCACCAGGCCAAAAACCCAAACTAATAATTGGATTATCTATAATTTTATTGCCATAAATATTCTTTTGCAAATATTGCATCATTTCGCCAACGGTCTTATAAAACACATTTTCGAGATACCAAATCAAGCTGACTGCTTCATCAAAAGGCGTTGGTTTTTCTTTTTTAATAAAAGGTGTTTTTCCTAATTGTGCCAAAAGTTGTTTGATTTCTACCAAATCATTTCTACGAACTGCTTCGGTCAAATCGGTGATAATTCCAAGAACCGAACCTGGATAAAACTGTGTTGGATGAGCCGTTAAAACCGTTCGAACTTTAAAACCTTCAAGAAAAGTGATTAATTCCTCTCGTTTATTTTTGGCCTCGGTCTTTTCTTTTACATCACGAAGCGAACCTCGTCCTTCCATATTATTTACGACAGGAAAAGCAGCATCTTCAATAGCATCAAAAAGTACAATTTGTCGTTCTACATATTGTATAAAACGAAACATCAAATTAATTTTCTGCTCTTCGGTGGCATTATCCAGATATTTTTCGGCAAAAAAATCAACAATCTGTTTTGGTGTCCAATTATTTTTAAAACCATTATCGCAAACTTCTGCAAATAACGGCAACAAAACTCCGGTGTTATCAATAGCATCAAAAGGCAACGTAATAAATACACTATTATAAATGTGATATTTAGACAATACATTCTGATTGAAACGCTCGATTTTTGGTAACGTGTACATGAGGAATAATTTTGGCTTAAATTACTAAAAAAAATAATGCTTTGGTTTAAAATTTATTTTTGGAAACATTTTTTAAACGCATGGAAACATAGTTCCAATTTACTTAAAAGTCGTTTCACTTTACATAGAAACGAACTATTTAAAAAAACGAGATTTCTATATGTTTTAAAATAAAAACTCCCAAGCTTTTACTTGGGAGTCTTACTATGCTAATTATACATTTTTTTTCTCAATTCCTGTATCTTATCATCTTCAAGATACTCGTCAAATGTCATATATCGGTCAATAACTCCGCTTGGTGTTAGTTCCAGAATTCTGTTTGCTACCGTTTGTGCAAATTCATGATCGTGTGTTGTAAACAACACAGAACCTTTAAAGTTTTTTAACGAGTTATTGAAAGCCGTAATTGACTCCAAATCTAAGTGGTTTGTAGGTTCATCAAGCATTAAGACATTAGCTCGAATCATCATCATTCTAGATAACATACAACGCACTTTTTCTCCTCCGGAAAGCACATTACATTTCTTCAAAGCCTCTTCTCCGGAAAAAATCATTTTTCCTAAAAAACCACGAATATAAACCTCATCACGCTCTTCTTCGGTTTTTGCCCATTGGCGTAACCAATCCACAAGATTCAAACTTCCGTCTGTAAAAAATTCGTGATTTTCGTTTGGTAAATACGATTGTGTAGTTGTAATTCCCCAATCAAAAGTTCCTTCGTCAGCTTTAATTTTTCCATTTAAAATTTCATAGAAAGCTGTTGTTGCACGAGAATCTTTGGAAAAAACAACAACTTTATCGCCTTTTGCCATATTTAAATCTACATTTTTGAACAATGTCTCGCCATCAATTGATGTAGCCAAATTTTGAACATGAAGAATTTGATCACCAGCTTCTCTTTCTACATCAAAAATAATCGCCGGATATCTTCTACTTGACGGCTTAATTTCGTCAAGATTTAATTTTTCAATCATTTTTTTACGAGAAGTTGCTTGCTTTGATTTTGCTACGTTCGCGCTAAAACGACGAATAAACTCTTCCAACTCGGCTTTTTTCTCTTCGGCTTTTTTGTTTTGCTGCGCTTTTTGACGCGCTGCTAATTGACTTGATTCATACCAAAAAGTATAGTTTCCAGAATAATGATTTATTTTCCCAAAATCAATATCCGAAATATGTGTACAAACCGAGTCTAAAAAGTGTCTATCGTGAGAAACTACAATTACTGTGTTTTCATAATTTGCCAAGAAATTTTCTAACCAAGAAATAGTTTCAAAATCCAAATCGTTCGTTGGCTCGTCCATTACCAATACGTCAGGATTTCCAAAAAGTGCTTGTGCCAAAAGCACACGAACTTTCATTTTTCCTTCCATTTCGCTCATCAAAGTATAATGAAAGTCAGGTGAAATTCCAAGATTTGATAACATTGCTCCCGCATCAGATTCAGCATTCCAACCGTTCATTTCTTCAAACTGAACTTGCAACTCGCCTATTCTGTCTGCATTTTTGTCATCATAATCGGCATACAAAGCATCCATTTCAGCTTTTACTGCATATAAAACTTTGTTTCCCATCATGACAGTTTCTAAAACAGTATGTTCATCAAACATATTGTGATTTTGATTTAAAACCGACATACGTTTGCCTGGTTCAAGAATAACTCGTCCCGAAGTTGGATCAATATCACCGGCAAGAATTTTTAGAAACGTTGATTTTCCGGCACCATTGGCACCAATAACGCCATAACAATTCCCTTGAGTAAAGGTTGTATTAACTTCGTCGAACAAAATTCTTTTACCAAATTGCACCGATAAATTAGAAACTGTAAGCATGAATAATAGTTTTATTAAATTTGGTGCAAAAGTAATCATTAGTGATTAGTTATTAATCATTAATATTAGTTTTTTTAAGCCAATCGGACAGCTTCTCATTACGCAACTTTAACTAATGATTAACAGTAAAATCCATTTGGTCTGGATATTTTTGTTTACTTGAATCTATTGGAATGAAATTTGATTTTTTTAAAAAGTACTTGTGTTTCACCACTATACTAGCAAGTTTATTTTCTTGCAACAGTAATAAAGAAGGCGAATATGTTGCCTATTTTGGTGGAGAAATCATTAATCCAAATAATCCTTATGTTCTTTTTTGCAAAGACAACGAGGTTATAGATTCAATTAAATTGGACAAGAACAATCGTTTTTTTATCAAATTTGATTCTTTAGCACCGGGATTATACAGTTTTAAACATGAACCGGAATACCAATATGTCTTTTTTGATAAAAATGATAGTATTATGGTTCGTGTAAATTCAAGAGATTTTGACAACTCAGTAGCATTTTGTGGTCGTGGCGACTTAAAAAACAATTTCCTAATGGATTTGTATTTAAAAAATGAAAAAGATCGCAATAATATGTTTGAGGTTTTTGATTATGACATTGATAAATTCAGTAAAACCATTAATGACTCTTACAATAAAACTAAAACATTTTATACAAACAAAAAAAATGAAATAAAATGGAGTGATGAGTTTGATGTTATTGCAAAAGCAGCTGTAGATTTCAATTATTACTCCAAAAAAGAACTATATCCGATGGTTCATAAAATAAGAACGGGAAATGATGTTTATGAATCAATCCCTAAGGATTTTTACAACTTCAGAAAAAATATAGATTTCGATACTGAAACATTATCAAGTTATTCACCTTTTGTTATGTATTTGTCGCATATGCTGAACAATATGGGAAGTATCAATTATCACAATCATTTTTCGGAAGCTGATTTAGCATTAAAAACAAACATCAACAAGCTGAACATAGCTGATACATTGATTAAAAATGAAAAGCTAAAAAATGTTATTCTGAACAATATTGCGTTTACTTACTTACTTGAAGATCAAAATATGACTAATAATCAAGAGTTTTTGAAAACTTATCACAAATACTCAACTGATAAAAGTCAGAAAAACGAAATCAATAAAATAGGAAATGCTATTCAATCGATGAAAATAGGCAACGATTTACCTGAAGTAGAACTCATGAATACCGATCGGAAAATTATTTCATCAAAAAGTTTAGCAACAAAAAATACTGTAATTTTCTTTTGGACTTCGAGAGCGAAATCTCATTTTGAAGCAGTTCATAAAAAAATAGTTAATTTAAAAAAACAATATCCAAATTATCAGTTTATTGCCGTTAACCTTAATGACTCTGAAGAACAATGGAAAAAAACTTTATCTCCTTACAACTTCATTGACGTTATAGAATTACATGCCTCAAATTTTGAAGATATCAAATATAAATGGGCAATTAACAAAATTCACCGAACAATTATTTTGGATAAAAACGGTAAAATCAAAAATGCTTTTGCAAACATTTTCGACTCACAATTTGAAGATAATTTAAAATAATCAGTCTTTTTAGTTTATAAAAAAACGGCTTTCAAAAATTGAAAGCCGTTTTTTAATTTGTGGATTTGTTATAATTATTGATTTCCTTTAGCATAATCTGCCAAAAACTGAGCTAATCCAATATCAGTTAAAGGATGTTTTAATAAACCTAAAATTGATGATAATGGTCCAGTCATCACATCAGCACCAATTTTTGCGCAATTCACCACATGCATTGTGTGACGAACAGAAGCTGCTAAAATTTGCGTTTCAAAACCATAGTTGTCATAAATATCTCTGATTTCCTGTATTAAATTCAAACCATCAGTAGAAACATCGTCCAATCTTCCTAAAAATGGAGAAACATAAGTTGCTCCTGCTTTTGCAGCCAATAACGCTTGACCGGCAGAAAACACCAAAGTTACATTAGTCTTAATTCCTTTATCAGAGAAATATTTACAAGCTTTTACACCTTCTTTTGTCATAGGTAATTTAACCACGATTTGCTCATGTAATTCAGCTAATTCTTCACCTTCTTTAATCATTCCATCAAAATCGGTAGCAATAACTTCGGCACTTACATCACCATCAACAATATTACAAATGTCAACGTAATGTTTTAAAATATTATTTTTTCCGGTAATTCCTTCTTTTGCCATCAATGAAGGATTGGTTGTTACACCATCTAAAACACCTAGCGCTTGTGCTTCTTTAATATCGTTCAAGTTGGCAGTGTCAATAAAAAATTTCATAGTTTGTATTTATATATAAAGTTGTGTTTACATTTTTTAACGATGCAAAATTACGAAATCAATTTCAATTACAATTGCAAAAATCAACTTCAACTTCAAAAGTCAATTTCAATAACAAAGTTTAATCACAATCTCAAAATTCAGTTGCAATACAAAAATCAATACTTGTCTTTTTTTAATTTGAAGTTGATTTTTGAAGTTGATTTTTGACATTGTTATAACTCGTAATGATTCATTAACATTTTTTCATAAATCCTGTCAGGCAAAATTCGTTTTAGAACAATGGAAAATTTTTGCATAAAAGCACCAACTTTATAATGTAATTTTGGGTTTTTGTCATTAATAATCCTGTAAATTGCCATTGCCATTTCATCCGGATTGCTTCCGCTGTCCACGTGTTCATCCATCTGTTTTAATGTATTTCCATAAGGAATTTCATAAGCTGAACCTTGAATAACAGGCGCATGATAACGACCCGAAGCAATATTGGTTGCAAAATCACCCGGCGCAACATTAACAACATTAATTCCAAAATTTTTCACTTCCATACTAATCGCTTCTGTGATGATTTCAAGTGCGCCTTTTGATGCCGAATAGACACCGCGATAAGGTAATCCCATGTATCCGGCAATGGACGTAATATTGATAATCAATCCTGAATTTTGCTCTCGCATTTGAGGCAAAACCGCTTTAATAACTTCTATTGGTCCGAAAAAATTAGTTTCAAAATTATTCTTGATTTCATTAATCGAAACTTCTTCAATTGGTCCGGTTATTCCAACTCCGGCATTGTTTATCACTACATCAATTCGCTTAGAAATTGAAATCACTTTCTCAACAGCATCAGCAATACTTTCAGTATTTCGAACATCCAATGCTATCAATGGAAATACCGAATTGGTTATTTTTCCGGGATTTCTGCTCGTTCCATAAACCGTAAAACCTTTGTGAAACAAAAACTCACCAATGGCTTTTCCTATTCCGGACGAACCTCCTGTAATTAAAACTACTTTATTCATAAAAATTGTGTCATATCTTGCCCAAATTGGAGCAAATATCTGTTATTATCATAAATGGCAAATTCTCTCATTCCCCATTCAAATGTTTCTATTTCATAACAAACTTCTACTTTATTTTTTAAAGAATGCCAGAGATCATCTACATCCTCTACTTTTATATAAAATGAACCGGAAAAAACCGGTTTATCAAATGGTGTATGCTCATTAGGATTAGCAATCATAATTTCGCAATCATCTTTATATAAAGATGCCCATTTCCAATCATCGTTTTTTTCACCACAAATAAACCCCAAAGTTTTACAATAGAAATCAATCGTTTTATCAATTTCGTATGTCCAGATTATGGGTATTATCGGTTGAAATTTCATTGTAATAATTTAAAGTGTAAAGATAAAGGTAGTAACCGAAACGAAAGTAGTAAAAACAAAAAATCTTCCTGTATTGGAAGACTTAAATTTATAAAAAAATGGCAAGCGACCTACATCGCACCGCTACAACCGCATACCTTTGCTATGTTCCCATCCTGGAGGATTTTGCAGGAGCTGGTCGTGTAGGACTTGCCGATGCAAAGATACAATCTTTTTGTTTTTTTACAAGAATTTAAGAGCTTTATAAATATATTTGTGTGGATTAAATTACTTGACAAAAAATGAAAAAACATAACCTGTTAATAACCATTTTATTAGGATTAACATTAGCCAATTGTGGCGATGACCAAAAAGAAAAAGAAAGTTACTTTAGTTTTAATGAAACCATTTTAAAATCAAAATATGTTCAAAACGACAAAGTTGATTTGGAAATTTTAAATACTAAAGGAAAAACGATTGACAGCATTACTTTTTATGCTAATGACGAAAAAGTTTCTTCAGTAAAAGGAAATACAAAATCACAGTTGGATTTAACCGGAAAAAGATTAGGCTATCAATACATTAAAGCTTTAATTTACTTTGATGGCGATACCATTTCTACCAAAACTCGTATCGAACTGACTGCAACTACGGCACCAAAACTACTAAAATATGAAATCATGAATACTTATCCTCATGATGCCGGTGCGTTTACACAAGGATATGAATTCTACAAAGATACTTTAATCGAAAGCACAGGTCGAGAAGGAACTTCATATGTGGCTAAAACCGATTATAAAACCGGAAAGACCTATAAAAAAGTAGATTTAGACCAACGTTATTTTGGCGAAGGCATTACCGTTCTTAACGACAAAATCTATCAACTGACTTGGCAAAATGCCGAAGGTTTTATCTATGATGTCAAAACGATGAAAAAAATAAAATCGTTCCAATATGATAAAAAAATCGAAGGCTGGGGTTTGACGAATGATGGAAAATATCTTTACCAATCAGACGGAACGGAGAAAATTTGGAAAATGGATCCGGAAACTCTAAAACTAATCGATCACATTAATGTTTACACCAATGAAAGTAAAATAAAAAGCGTGAACGAAATTGAATGGATTAACGGAAAAATATATGGTAATATTTGGCAAAAAGACGCTATTGCCGTGATTAACCCATCAACCGGGGCTGTAGAAGCTGTTTTGGATTTATCAGCTTTAAGAACAAAAGTGACTAATCCTGAAGCCGAAGTTCTCAACGGAATTGCCTACAACCCAAAAACTAAAACCATTTTTGTGACCGGAAAAAATTGGGATAAAGCATTTGAAATTAAGGTTAGTGAGTAACCGTTATTTTGTCATTCCGAGGAACGAGGAATCTCATAATATTTGAATGAGATTCCTCGTTCCTCGGAATGACAAAGTTGGTGAAAAGTTAGCTCTATTTCTTTTTCTTTGCATCAACAAACTCTTGTTGTGCAACATCATATGTCCATTTATTTTCTTGGTTTTTACTTTTTTGAATAATGGAACCATCAGGATTTAAAATAAATTCAAAGCCTTCTCTTCTCACCTTTTCCTGCGTTTCAGAAGCTGTTTTATTTCTGTCTAAAAATACTTTTTCAACAATATTAGTTGTTTTTTGATAGTTTGAAAACACTTGTTTTTTATTAGGAATTTCATAAATCACCGAATAAACCATTGTAATATCTTCGGTTTTCAAATCGGTTTTAGTATTACTTTTTTCTGTCCATTGCAACAAATACAACTTCGTTCCATTAGCTGTAAATCCGGTTAATTTTATATCTGTTGGTTTTACATCATCTGCCAATTCTTTTACTGTAATGGCATCGATGGCTTTCCCTTTTTCGGTAATTGATAAATGAAATGTTTTTCCTTTAATTTCGGCAATAAGATTATCCACTTTTGCAGTCGATGTCGTCGGAGCTGTTTTAGTTGTTTTTGAAGGTGCTTTTTTCTTTTGAGCAAAACCCGAAGTTGCTGTTAGTGCAATAGCTAACAGAATAATTAATCGTTTCATATAATAGGTTTAGTTAATAACAGTCGCCAAGATACAAAATAATTTAATCTGTTCTCGATACATTTTTTGTTCCATTTCATTTCACAAAAAGCACTCGAACTGACGTGATTTTAAAATAAAAAAACCGGAAACATTACATTTCCGGTTTTGTCTATTATCTGAAAGTCTATTTTTTATCTAAAAATTACTTCACTTCCTCAAAATCTACGTCTTGAGTCTGATCTCCACTTGCATCAGCTTGCGGTTGTGCCTCGTGAGCTTGACCTTCGCCTTGTGCTTTATACATTTCTTCAGAAGCATTTTTCCAAGCTTCGTTGATTTTGTCTAAAGCCGGTTGAATAGTAGCAATATCTTTAGTTTCATACGCTTTTTTCAATTCTTCCAAAGCTGCTTGGATGTTTGATTTATTACCTTCTGATAATTTATCTCCAAACTCACCCAATTGTTTTTCTGTCTGGAAAATCATACCGTCTGCTTCATTCAACTTATCTGCTTTTTCTTTTGCCTGACGGTCATTTTCAGCATTCATTTCAGCATCTTTCTTCATTCTTTCGATTTCTTCCGGAGTTAAACCTGAAGAAGCTTCGATACGAATATCATGTGATTTTCCTGTTCCTTTATCTGTAGCCGAAACTTTGATGATACCATTGGCATCGATATCAAAAGTTACTTCAATTTGAGGAACACCTCTTGGTGCTGGTGGAATTCCATCTAAGTGGAAGCGACCTATGGTTTTATTATCCGCAGCCATTGTTCTTTCACCTTGTAATACGTGAATTTCCACGCTTGGTTGATTATCTGCAGCTGTTGAAAATACTTGTGATTTTTTAGTTGGAATAGTTGTATTGGCTTCAATCAACTTAGTCATCACGTTACCCATAGTTTCAATTCCTAATGATAAAGGTGTAACGTCAAGTAACAATACATCTTTAACATCACCAGTTAAAACTCCACCTTGAATTGCAGCTCCAATAGCTACAACTTCATCAGGATTTACTCCTTTTGATGGTTTTTTACCAAAGAATTTTTCTACTTGTTCTTGGATAACCGGAATACGAGTTGAACCTCCAACCAAGATTACTTCGTCAATATCTGAAGTTGACAAACCTGCATCTTTCAACGCTTTAGCAACCGGTTCCATAGAACGTTTTACCAAAGTTTCTGCCAATTGTTCAAATTTTGCACGAGTTAACGTTTTCACTAAGTGCTTTGGTCCAGATGCCGTAGCTGTTACATATGGCAAGTTGATTTCTGTTTGCGTTGAAGAAGACAACTCGATTTTTGCTTTTTCAGCAGCTTCTTTTAAACGTTGTAATGCCATTGGATCTTTACGTAAATCAACTCCTTCTTCAGCATTGAATTCGTTTGCCATCCAATCAATAATTACTTGGTCAAAATCGTCTCCACCTAAGTGAGTATCACCATTTGTTGATAATACTTCAAAAACACCGTCTCCCAATTCCAATACTGAGATATCGAATGTTCCTCCACCTAAATCGTAAACTGCGATTTTTTGGTCTTTTCCTGCTTTGTCTAATCCATAAGCTAACGCTGCCGCTGTTGGCTCATTGATGATACGCATTACTTTTAAGCCTGCAATTTCTCCGGCTTCTTTCGTTGCCTGACGTTGTGCATCATTAAAATATGCCGGAACTGTAATAACCGCTTCTGTTACTGTTTGTCCTAAATAATCTTCAGCAGTTTTTTTCATTTTTTGAAGTGTCATTGCTGACAATTCTTGTGGTGTATAAAGTCTTCCATCAATATCAACACGAGGTGTATCGTTATCTCCTTTTACCACTTTATATGCTACAGTTGATGCTTCTTTTGCACTTTCTGTATATTTATTTCCCATAAAACGTTTGATTGACGCTATGGTTTTAGTCGGATTGGTCACAGCTTGTCTTTTTGCCGGATCACCTACTTTGATTTCGCCACCTTCAACGAATGCAATCACTGATGGTGTTGTTCTTTTCCCTTCTGCATTTGCAATTACTACCGGCTCGCCACCTTCCATAACTGAAACACAAGAGTTCGTTGTACCTAAGTCGATACCAATAATTTTTCCCATTTTTATATTCTCCTTTAGTTTTATTTTTTGATTATTCCTCTACGAGTGAATAGTACTTTGTGTTGTACGGTTTGCTTAATGACAACTTTTATGCCAAGACAGAAATGTTAAAAAAATGTCAGTTTTTGATAAAACCAATATGACAAGATGACATTTTCTATTTAGATAATAAGAATTCAGATATTGGACTTCAGATTTTAGAATTTAGATTTATTTCTAACTAATCGTCTTTCTTTTGAACAATATTCGTTCATTAAAAACAATAATTGAAATCAGAATTAAGACATAAGAAACTATATGAGCAGACGTTATTTTTTCGTGAAAATAAAATAGTCCCAAAAAGAAATTAATCAAAGGGTTTGTGTACATTAAAATTCCAACAGTCGATGAGTTCATTCCTTTTAAAGCATATAAATTCAGAAATAAAGGAATGATGGTAAATACTACTACAATAACTACAATTAAAATATAAAACAATGTTTCACTTGGTGTCGTTCCGCTATATAAAGGAAAGAATGGCGCTAAAACAACCGATGCTATAATCATTTGAATGGAAAGCACGATGAATTTATCAAATAAATTATTCTTGCGCTGACTGATTAAATAGAAAGCAAAAGTAAAGGCAATAATTAAACTGTACATTAATCCCGTTAAATCACCATAGGACAAAATTGCACAACTAATTAAACACAACGCCACCGAAAGCCATTGCCAAAAACTGAGCTTTTCTTTGAGTATAAAAAAAGCCAAAATAGTAGTAACAATCGGACAAATCAAATAGGCAAACGAAGCCGAATTTAAACTCACATGATTGACAGCAAAAATAAAAAGATACCAATTCAAGACTAATAAAAATCCGCCGAGAATAGTCAATGACAAGAACTTAGTTTTTGCTTTTTTATCCAATGCTTTAAAAACATTCAAATTGGCTTTGAGAATTTCATATCGGGCAAAAACATTGATAACCGAAAGTAAAGCTGTTGCCAAAAAAACTCTGTAAAACAAAATATCCAACGATGGATAATCATGAAGCGGTTTCAGTGCTAAACTGAAAAATCCCCAGATTATAAAAGCAGATAATGCTGAGAGATAATATTTATTGATTTGCACGAGGTCAATTTTGGCACAAATGTAAAAACGAAAACATTGATTTATGATAAATATTTCCTAAAAAAAATCCCAACCGTTAAGCTGGGATTGTATATTAATCATTCATCGAAATCAAAAACTCTTCATTATTTCTCGTTTTCTTGAAACGGTCGTTAATGAAATCCATGGCTTCCACCGGATTCATATCCGCCAGATATTTACGCATAATCCACATACGTTGGATTGTTTTTTCGTCTAACAATAAATCATCACGACGCGTACTTGACGAAGTCAAATCGATAGCCGGGAAAATACGTTTGTTGGCAATTTTTCTATCCAATTGTAATTCCATATTACCTGTTCCTTTGAATTCCTCAAAGATAACTTCGTCCATTTTGGAACCTGTTTCTGTCAATGCCGTAGCAATGATACTTAACGAACCACCATTTTCTATATTACGTGCCGCACCAAAGAAACGTTTTGGTTTTTGCAATGCATTAGCATCAACACCACCGGAAAGCACTTTTCCTGATGCCGGTTGAACCGTGTTGTAAGCTCTTGCCAAACGTGTAATGGAATCCAATAAAATCACTACATCGTGACCACATTCTACCAAACGTTTTGCTTTTTCCAAAACGATATTGGCAACTTTCACGTGTCGGTCAGCCGGTTCGTCAAAGGTAGAAGCAATCACTTCTCCACGAACACTTCGCTGCATATCGGTAACTTCTTCCGGACGTTCATCAATCAATAAAACTATCAAATATACCTCAGGATGATTGGCTGCGATGGTATTGGCAATGTCTTTCAACAACATCGTTTTACCTGTTTTTGGCTGTGCCACAATCATACCACGTTGTCCTTTTCCTATCGGTGAAAACAAATCAATAATTCGAGTGGAAATTGTAGCCTGTCTTCCTGCCAAATCAAATTTTTCTTCAGGAAATAAAGGTGTCAAATGTTCAAATGAAACTCTGTCACGAACAACTTGCGGATCATGACCATTGATTTTTAACACTTTTACCAATGGGAAGAATTTTTCGCCTTCTTTTGGAGGACGAACCACTCCTTTTACCGTATCACCGGTTTTTAAACCAAATAATCTGATTTGCGATGTCGACAAATAAATATCATCCGGCGAAGCCAAATAATTATAATCTGACGAACGAAGAAAACCATAACCATCAGGCATCATTTCGAGAACACCTTCGCTTTCTATAATTCCGTCAAATTCATAATCGGCATCGCGGAAGTTATTGTTCTTTTTACCTTTATAGTTTGGATTATTGATATTTGCGTTGTGATTGCCATTACCGTTTTGAGGTTTAAGTTTTGGCTCGCGATTGTTATCGTTGTTTTGGTTAGTCTTTGTTTCAGAAACAGTGGTTTCTTCAGTAGTAGTCGAAACCGTTGTAGTTTCTTCGGCAGCAATTTCTTGCTGAATTGGTTCAGGATTGTTTTTATTCTTTTTCTCGAATGGCTTCTTGAACTTTGGATTTTTGTTTTGAACCGGTTGTTTTTCTTCTTCAGTGATTTCAGCTTTAGCCGGTTGCGGAGTTTCAGCAGTAAATAAATCGCTTTGGGTATTTTCTTTACTTTTTGCAGGAACAATTCTTGCTCTTTTGATTTTATTTTCAGCCGGTTTTTCAACAGCAGCTTTTGGAGTTTCTTTTTTCTCTTCTTCAAGAGATTTGTTCTGGTGTTCCAAAATTTGGGCAATTAATGTGTCTTTTTTGGCACCGGTAACTTTTATGGTTTTTGCTAATTTAGCAATTTCCTGAAGCTCAGCAAGCTTCATTTCTTTTAACGCAGAAATATCAAACATGTATATAAAATGTGAGTCTTAATTTTGATTGACAAATTAAAATAATGTGTGGAAAAAATTTTAATTGAAATAGTCCGAAGGATGAAGTACTTACGGATTTGTTATGCAATAATACAAATAAATTTTTACCGCACAATAGTATTTTAAAAAAAGAAACTATATTTTTGTGCATCAAATTTTGAGAATGTTTAGACCACAGACATATTATTTAATCGTTTCCTTACTCATTACAGGAATTTTACCGTTTGTTTTTCCTCTTTGGAAAGATGCATCGGGTGATGTTTATTTTATGTCAAATATTGTTTATGTTGCTTTATTCGGCTTGAGCAGTACATTGTCGCTACTAAGCATTTTATCACACACAAAAAGACAACAACAATTTGTCATGGGCAGATTGAATATGATATTGAATTTAATTTTATTAGGATTATTTGTGTATCGAACGCTAAATGCATCTGGAGAAACAGCTATTTCTGAGAAAGGTGTTGGGATGTTCTTACCTATTTTTTCTATCGTATTTTTGGTTTTGGCCAACAAAGCCATCAAAAAGGACGAAGATCTCGTAAAATCTGTGGATCGATTACGATAAACCTATAAACTTAGTTTTTTAGTGCTGCAAAAAACCCAAACGTAAAGTTTGGGTTTTTTATTTTGAGATAGTTCCTTTTCAGAAAAAATTAACTCAAATAAAAGTATATACGTATAATTATATATTTTTGACTTAAATTCAATTAAAAGATAACTCAAAAACCTGAAAATGAAAAAACATTATATTTCCATCTCAATAATTGCTATAATATTTTTTTCATTCATTTTATATAAAAGCTTCATTTCTAACAATGAATTTAAGGAAAAAACAATTCAAGTTGACGGAAAATATAACATTGGTAAACGAATTTATGAAAAATATTGTATCAACTGTCACGATAAAAAAATGATTGAATATGCAACTGCGCCACCGCTTGGAGGAATTACAAAACGAAGAAATAAAGAATGGTTGTATAGTTATACAAGAAATTCAGACCAAATGTATAAAGATGGGGACTCAATTGCTATTAAATTAAGATCTGAGAATTTTGGTTTAATGACAAACTTTCCAATGTTAAATAATAATAAACTTGATGCAGTTTATTATTACATTGAAAAAGAATATAAAAAAAATAAAAATACAGAATAATAACTATTGTCAATTTAAGGTTTAAACAATTAGTATCTTTAACTACTTCTTCCCTATTTCAATAATCTCTAAATTTTGGATTTTATCACCATCTATTTCAAAGCGAAGCATCGTTCGTACTTGGTGAAAACCATAAATGCCACAAGCTCCGGGATTCATGTGGAGTAAATTTAAGGTTTTATCAAACTGCACTTTTAAAATATGTGAATGTCCGCAGATGAAAAGTTTTGGCGGATTTTGTTGAATTTCAGTGCGAATGGATTGGTTGTATTTTCCGGGATAACCGCCGATATGGGTAATCCAAACGTCCACATTTTCACAAAAAAAACGATTGTTCAACGGAAATTCCATTCGGGCTTTGTCGTCATCAATATTTCCGTAAACAGCACGAAGCGGTTTTAACTTTTTTATCGTATCAGTTACAATCAAATCGCCAATATCACCGGCATGCCAAACCTCATCGGCTTGCTTGACATATTTTAAAATGGTATCGTCAATATGACTATGTGTATCGGAAAGCAGCAGAATTTTTGTCAAAATATCAATTTTAAAACAAAGGTATTTATTAAATACTTAGTAGAAAAAATTATCTTTTAGCTATACTTGTCATTTCGACGAAGGAGAAATCGCATTATAATTAGTTTTATGTGATTTCTCCTTCGTCGAAATGACAAAAAAGCATTCATAAAAAATCCGCTATCAAGCGGATTTTAAACTATTGTTTCAACATTTCTAACAGGTTGTCTTTGAGATGTAATAATTTGGTTTTTACTTCATGTACAAAATCATCTGAAGCGACTTCTACTCCGGTATTAATTCGATGGATTTGATGTTCCACTTCGTGGTATTCGTCAAATAATTTTCTGAAATAGGCATCAGAAACTTTCAACTCGTGAATTCTTTCCTGATATTCCGGGAATTCGTGTAATAAATCGTGTCTTTCCATAGTTTGGTTTTAATAAATTTTTAATGACAATTTGGATTAGCCTGAACAAACAAACTTTGTTCTGCCGGAGAAATAAAAGGTATTCCCAAAGACAATCCTCTAAGAATAAACAACATTCCTATACATATAGTCACTACCGGAATTACGCTTTGTAATTTACTTCGCAACGGAACACTTAGAAATCCCGAAGCATAAACCACAGCACTTATCAACGGAATGGTTCCAATGCCATAAAGCAACATATAAGCAATGCCTAAAACTTCATTTTGCATCGCAATGGCTCCAAACAAAGCTGCATAAACCAGTCCGCAAGGCAACAATCCGTTTAAAAAACCTATTGAAAATAATGCATCAAAAGTTTTTCGTTTAAACTGATTTCCTAAACTGCTTTTGATGGACGAAATGACTTTGTATATCGGTTTGGAAAAATTGTATCTGGCAAAAACTCTTTCAGGAACAACAGCTATTACAATCATCATTATTCCAACGATTATTGATAAATTCTGCTGAAATCCGGCAATAAAAAGTCCTTTTCCTAATAACCCAAAAGTCAAGCCAAGCATACCATAAGCGGTTAATCTTCCTAAATGATAGGTTAAAATTTGCAATGCTTTTTTGGTTGGATTTTTATGGTCAACAGGAAGCATCATCGCAATTGGTCCACACATTCCAATGCAATGTAAACTACTAACTAACCCAAAAAATAGTGCCGAAAAAAGCATATTCAACTTTATAAATTAACCGTTTCTTTGTTTAAATAATCAACACCTTCATAACTCCAATCGACAGAAATGTCCCAACGACCGTCAGCCAAATTATTTTTAGGTATGAGCAAATAAGGACTAGTCAACGAAATCGGAATTTCGAAGTCCAGCTTTTGACTTGACGGTCTGTATAAGGACACTTTTCCTTGAATTTTTGAGTAATCATATCCTTTTGGAAACATAACTTTTATAGCTGTTGCTTCATTGGATACGCTAATTCCTTCATTAAGATTTTGAGCGTTTTGCTCTTTCTTCATCTCTTTTTCAAAGGTTAATTCTTTTTGATAATATTTTTCAACTACCAATTCGTTATCATATTTGTCATTGGATTGTACTTTGAAAACGAAGTACAAAATAAAGCTCATGAACAATACAAAAGCGATGACAATTCCGGTTCCCCAATTTATTTTCATAATTTTATTTTTTAGTCAAAACTTCTCGGACCATTAAAATTAGTCGTTGCTGTTTCTATTAATTTATCGTTGTTATAAACTTCTATTTTAAGTACTGTTTTTTCACCGTCAAGTTCATTCTCGGGTAATTTAACAAACAATGCTCCTTGTGTAATTCCTTGTTTTGGTACTTTCGTAAATGGATTTCCCACCAATAATATTTCGCCTTTTGGTTCGACCAATTTGAAAGTTACATTAGTAAATTCTGCTGTTGTTTTGTTTACTATTTTATAATTGTACAAATTCACAATTTTGTTGTTCTCATGTTGAAATAATTGTCCCGGCGCATGAAGAATTGTTGCTTCCACATCACTACGTAAAAACAGCATCCCTATAAAAACACCAATCAAAATGGACAAAACCGCTATATAACCTTTCATTCTAGCAGTTAGTTTGAACGGTTCTTTTTTGACAATTTCATCTTCACTGGCATAACGAATAAGTCCTTTTGGCAAGCCAACTTTCTCCATAATCGTATCGCATTCATCAATACAAGCGGTACAATTGATACATTCTAATTGAACTCCGTTTCGGATGTCAATTCCTGTTGGACAAACGTGAACACAAACTTTACAATCGATACAATCACCTTTCCCTGATGCTTTTCGATCTTCGCTTTTACTGAACTTTCCTCTTCCTTTTTCGCCTTCACCACGAACATGGTCATAGGCAACATTGATAGTTTTATTATCTAAAAGAACACCTTGCATTCTTCCATAAGGACAAGCGATGATACAAACCTGTTCCCGAAACCAAGCAAAAACAAAATAAAAAACAGCGGTAAAAATCAGTAACGCAATTAAGGTGCTTTCGTTTTCTATTGGTCCTTCTTCAATAAATTGAATTAATTTATCGCTTCCAATAAGATACGCCAAAAAAACATTGGCAATAAGAAACGAAATGATGAAAAAGATAAACCATTTGGTCAAGCGCTTTCTAATTTTTTCAGAATCCCATGCTTGTTTTTCCAAACGCATTTGTTGTGCTCTATCGCCATCGATCCAAAACTCAATTCGGCGAAAAACCATTTCCATAAAAATAGTTTGTGGACAAAACCAACCACAAAATATTCTTCCAAATGCAACAGTAAACAATGCCAATCCTACAACTCCGATAATCATCGAGATTACAAAGAGATGAAAATCCTGTGGCCAAAACGGAAAGCTAAAAATATTAAATCTACGTTCTACAACATTGAACAGCAAAAACTGATTTCCGTTAATTTTAATAAATGGCGCAGCAATCAAAAATGCTAATAAAAAATAACTTAGTAATTTTCGTTTATCATAAAATGGTCCAGAAGGTTTTTTGGGAAAAATAAAAACACGTTTTCCTTTAGCATCAATAGTTGAGATACTATCTCTGAAACTTTCATCATGATGATTCTCTTCCATTTTGTTTCTTTTTATATTGGACAAGAAAGGTTTTGAACAATACGTCAAAACCTTTCTTACTTAATTATTTTACTGCTACTTTTAAAGTATCGGTTGCTGTTGCAGTTGTTTCTGCTGGTGCAGCTTCTTCCACCCATTTTTCACCTTCGGCAGGTTTTGCTCCGGCAGGTTTTGTTCCTTGAAGACTTAACACATAACTGGCAACTTTTTGGATATCGGTAGATTCTAAAGTTTTATTCCAAGCCACCATCGACGGATTGTTTTTACTTCCTTCGGAAATTAATTTGAATACATTTTTAATTCCGCCACCGTTAATCCAAAATTCATCGGTTAAGTTTGGTCCAACAATTCCTCCTCCATCGGCTTTATGACAAGCAGCACAAGCGTTGGTGAAAATTTCTTTTCCTTTGGCTAAACTCGCTTCATCAGTTAACATCACAACTTTGTCTAAAGTAATTTCTTCTTTTGGTGAATTGGCTTTCATTTTTTCCAACTCAGCATTGGCTAATTGTACTTCTTGTTCAAATTCTTCGGCTTGCGTATAAGCATCCATTACGTGGAAACGAACCAAATAAATTACACCGAAAATAATAGTTGCATAAAATAAATTTACCCACCAAGGTGGCAACACATTATCTAATTCTTTAATACCGTCATAATCGTGATCCAGCATTAATTCACCTTCTTGCTCGATTGGTTTTGAACGAGTTAATTTGCTCAACAGATTTTGAACAAACTTACTATCCGTAAAAGAAACCGATTGTGCTTCTTCCAATTGTTTTCTTTGCTCATCTGTTAGCAAATGATACGTTACTCTGTCCACAGCACTAACTACAATTTCGATAGCTACCAACAGAAACAGAAATACAAACAGGAAAACCGAAACCATTGGATACTCAATAAAAGCGGGCTTGTCTCCTGAGTCGATAAAGTATTCCATTCCGCCAAAAACAATGGCAAAAATCAACGGAACTCTTACGTATGATGGAAATAATTTTTTCATTTTTATAAATTTTAGTTTTACTAATTAGTCTTGCAAAGGCAAATCACTCACTTTCTCGATGGTTTCTTTGCTGTATGTCATTGCCCAAACAGTGAACAATACAAAAGCAGTAAAGAAAATAGTAAGGGAAATTATCGGGTAGATTTCTACGTCGGTAATTCGCTCTAAATTGTGTTTTACAAACTTTAACATGACAATTATTTTTTAGCTTTAACTTGAGTATCGGTTCCTAAACGTTGCATATAAGCAATTAACGCTATCACTTCTCTGTTCTTTAACGGAACAACGGTTTCATTACCAAAAGCCTTTTTGATTTCGGCATTAGAAAGTAATTTAGCTTCGATTTTAGACGCTTGCTCATCAACCATCTTTAAGGCATTGGCAACTTCATTATCCGAATAAGGAACGCCAAGTTTCACCATAGTTTTCATTTTTTCTTGTAAAGTTGAATTGTCTAATTCGTTTTTAATCAACCATTGATAACGCGGCATGATTGAACCCGGAGAAATACTTTGCGGATCATAGAAGTGATTGAAATGCCATACATCATCACGACCACCGTTGAATGGTTTTCCGGCAACACCTTCACGAGCTAAATCGGGTCCGGTACGTTTTGAACCCCAAAGGAATGGATGATCATATACAAATTCTCCTGATTTTGAATAGTCACCATATCGTTCAACTTCGGAACGGAAAGGTCTAATCATTTGAGAGTGACAACCAACACAACCTTCACGGATGTAAATATCTCGACCTTGTAATTCCAATGGTGTATATGGTTTTACTGCTGAAATAGTCGGAATATTAGATTCTACAAAAATCGTTGGTAGAATTTGAACTGCACCACCAATTACAATCGCAATAGTGGTATAAATCGAGAATTGAACCGGTTTTCTTTCCAACCAAGAGTGCCATTTTTCACCTTTTAATCTTTTTGGACTAATTGGAGCCAATGCAGGAGCTTGAGCTGCATCGTCTTGAATTGCTGAACCTTGTCTTACCGTTTGGATAATATTGTAAACCAATACCAGTACACCAACTAAGTATAATGTTCCACCAATAGCACGCATCCAATACATTGGCATAATTTGAGTAACCGTTTCAAGGAAATTTCCATATTCAAGACTTCCTGTTCCTGGTTTGAATTGTTTCCACATAGAAGCTTGCGTAAATCCGGCAACATACATTGGTAATGCATACAAAATGATACCTAACGTTCCAATCCAGAAGTGAAAATTTGCCAATTTATCAGAATATAATTTGGATTTTGTCAATCTTGGCATCAACCAATAAATCATACCAAACGATAAGAAACCATTCCAAGCCAACGCACCAACGTGAACATGAGCAATAATCCAATCAGTAAAGTGCGCAATGGCGTTTACATTTTTCAATGACAGCATTGGACCTTCAAAAGTTGCCATACCATAACCCGTAATCGCTACTACATAGAATTTTAAAACGGCATCGGTACGAACTTTATCCCAAACTCCGCGAAGTGTCAACAATCCGTTGATCATTCCACCCCAAGATGGCGCAATCAACATTACTGAAAATACAACGCCAAGATTCTGAGCCCAATCGGGTAATGAAGAATATAACAAGTGATGCGGTCCAGCCCAAATGTAAATGAAGATTAATGACCAAAAGTGAATAATAGAAAGTCTATACGAATAAACAGGTCGATTGGCTGCTTTTGGTACAAAATAATACATCATTCCCAAGAAAGGTGTTGTTAAGAAAAATGCAACCGCATTATGACCATACCACCATTGAACCAACGCATCTTGAACTCCGGCATAAACCGAATAGGATTTCATTCCTGAAAACGAAACAGGTAATTCTAAACTATTAAAAATATGAAGAACTGCAACCGTCACAAACGTAGCTATGTAAAACCAAATTGCTACATAAATATGTCTCTCACGTCTTTTAATAATGGTTCCAATCATGTTAATTCCAAAAACTACCCAAATCAAGGCAATGGCAATATCAATTGGCCATTCTAATTCGGCGTATTCTTTTGACGTAGTGTAACCCAACGGTAATGTTACTGCTGCTGCTACAATAATCAATTGCCAACCCCAAAAATGTAATTTGCTCAAAAAGTCACTAAACATTCTAGCTTTTAGCAATCGCTGCATAGAATAATATGCTCCAGCAAACATGGCATTACCTACAAAGGCAAAAATCACCGCATTGGTGTGTAAAGGTCTAAGACGTCCAAAACTTAAAAAGGAAACTCCACTAGTTAAATTGGGAAATAAAAACATAAATGCCAATAATAGCCCAACCAACATACCAACTACACCAAAAACGATGCTGGCATAAATGAAGTTCCTTACAATCTTGTTATCATACTGAAATTGTTGCATTTCCATAATTATAATTGTTTTTCTTCGGTTATATTAATTTGATTTTTGTTAGTTTCTTTTTTCACTAGTTCATCGTCAAAAAGCATTCTGACTGATGGTGTATAATCATCGTCATACTGTCCGCTTCGCACTGCTTTTATAAACGCATACAAAAAGAAAACAGCAACGACTATACTGATTGATATTAAAAAATAAATGACACTCATACCTCTAATTTGTGTTAACAAAGTTACTTTCACCTGTTTTCTTAAAATATGACATTTGTCATACTTCACTTTTTATTTTTTGTTGGCAAAAACATTACTCATTATGGTTACAAAACTGACAATCGTTACGGTACTCAAAGGCATAATTATCGCCGCAACCAATGGTGATAAATGCCCGGTAACTGCAAAACTCAATCCTACTACATTATACAATAGTGAAATCCCAAAACTCATGTAAATGGTTTTCATGGCGTTTTTAGCATATCGCATAAAGAAGGCTATTTTTCCAAATTGAGAGGCATCCAAAATTCCGTCGCAAGCAGGCGAAAACACATTCACATTTTCAGAAATGGAAATTCCAACATTACTTTGTGCCAAAGCTCCGGCATCGTTTAAACCATCACCTATCATCATTACATTTTTTCCGTTTTGCTGTAAACTTTGGATGTAAGCTAATTTTTGATCGGGTTTTTGATTGAATACCAAAGTGGTATTTGCTGGAAGCATTTTTTCCAGAATTTTACGTTCACCATCATTATCACCCGATAAAACATAGAGATTGTATTTTTTGGCTAAATCCTCAAACAATTGCTCCAACTCTTTTCGATACTGATTATTAAACACATAACTTCCTTTATACATTCCGTTGATTTCAACATGAACTTTGGTTTTCTTATGTGTGTTTTCCGTCATGGTTTTCAGGAATTGTGACGAACCTAATTTTATCGTATTTCCTTCTATTGCTGCAAAAATTCCTTTACCAATAATTTCTTCAAAACTAGAAACATCCATTTTTTCCTGATTTGGAATAAAATCATATAATCTTCGGCTTAAAGGATGATTAGAACCTCGGAGAACATTTTTCAATAACTTCAATTCAAACTCATTGAGTTCATTTCCTTCATAGGTAATAGACGTTTTTTCATTGGTTGTAATCGTTCCTGTTTTGTCAAAAACAATACTGTCCACTTTGGCTAATTGTTCCACAACCAAAGCATTTTTTAAATAAAATTTCCTGCTTCCTAAAATGCGAAGCACGTTTCCAAGCGTGAACGGCGCAGTTAATGCCAAAGCACATGGACAAGCGACAATCAAAATCGCAGTAAAAACATTGAAAGCCGTAGTAACATCAATAAAAATCCAATAGAAAAACGAAACGAATGCCAACAACAGTAAAGCCGGCGTGAAATAACGACTGATTTTATCGGTAATCGTTTTGTGTTGCTGTTCTACCTTTTTCTGAAATACATCGTTGCTCCAAAGCTGCGTCAGATAACTTTGGGAAACCGAAAACAACACTTCCATTTCAATGACTTTTCCCAATTGTTTTCCACCGGCAAAAAGTTTATCGCCCGATTTTTTTTCAATAGGAACCGCTTCTCCGGTGACAAAACTGTAATCAATCGATGCTTTTTCAGAAATTAAAATACCATCAACCGGAATAAGCTCTTGGTTTCTAATCAATAATCTATCGCCTTTTTGAATATCATACACCTGAACGGCTTCTTCATTTCCGTCAGGTAAAACTTTGGTAACCGCAATGGGAAAATAGGATTTATAATCGCGCTCAAAAGACAGGAAATCATAGGTTTTAATCTGAAATAATTTCCCCAAAAGCATGAAGAAAATCAATCCTGCCATGCTGTCAAAGAAACCTTGTCCGTAATCAAAAACAATATCAACCGTACTTCGGATAAACATCACGACAATTCCTAAAGCAATAGGAATATCGATATTTAAAAGTCCTGATTTTATACTTTTCCACGCTGAAACATAATATCCGGAAGCCGAATAAATAAAGGTTGGCAACGATAATCCGAAAATCAACCAACGAAAAAAGCCACGATACTGGTTAATCCAATATTCTTCTACTTCAAAATATTCGGGAAAGGAAAGCAACATGATGTTTCCAAAACAGAAAAAAGCCACGCCAATTTTGTAAATCAAGGTGCGGTCAACTTTCTTTTTGCCTTCATCAAAATTTTCCAAACTGATATAAGGTTCATATCCAATCGAACACAACATTTCGACTATTCTCTTTAGTGAAGTTTGCTCGGGATTAAACGTGACACGCACTTTTTTCTCAGGAAAATTAACCTGAGACGTGATTATTCCTTGTTGAAGTTTTTGTAAATTCTCCAAAATCCAAATACACGAACTACAGTGTATATGAGGAATGTAGAGTGAAACAATGTGTGTTGAATTCTCTTGGAACTCAAGAAGCTTTGAAACAATTTCTTCATTGTCTAAAAAATCATATTTTCCTTGTATGTCTTGTGGCGTTGCACCCGGAGATGCTTGAAAATCATAATAGCACGTTAAGTCATTTTGACTGAAAATTTCGTAAACCGTTTTGCAACCGTTACAACAAAATTGTTTTTCATCAAAAATTACCTCATCCTTTTTTATAATTTCATTACCACAATGGAAACAATTTGCTGTGTCCATAATTTGCTCATTTTACCTGTAACAAAGGTCACACAACGAATAAAATTAAAATATGATATTTGTCATAGTTTCAATATATTTGTATAGTCCAAAAATTTCTTCCCTATGAGTAAATGTGAACAGTGCATCGTTAGACAATTTAGCTCGTTAAAAGCCTTGACCAAAGACGAATTACTTAAAATGGCCGATTGTAAAACTTCTTATACCATAAAAAAAGGGGAAACCATTTTTGAAGAAGGCGAAGTCACCAATGGCATTTACTGTGTAAAAGACGGTGTTTGTAAAATGACCAAACTCAGTGCCAACGGAAAAGATCAAATTGTAAAACTGGTAAAACCGGGAGAATTATTAGGACAGCGTTCTACCATTAGCGAAGAACCAGCCAATTTGAGTGCTGTAGCTTTAGAAGATATGGAAGTCTGTTTTATTCCGAAAACTGAAATTTTGCATTTTTTTACTCAGAATAATCAATTCTCCATGAATGTGATGAAAACTATTTGCGGCGATTTAAGAGAAGCCGACGATCACATGGTTTCTATGGCACAAAAAAGCGTAAAAGAACGATTGGCAGAAACGTTAATATACTTAGAAGATACTTTTGGAAAAAATGACGATAATACGTTAAAACTTCAACTATCGCGAGAAGAACTTGCCGGAATGATTGGAACGGCTACCGAAAGTTGCATCCGATTACTATCCGAACTAAACAAATCAGGATTGATTGAACTTATCGGGAAAAAGATAGCCATCAAAGACCGAAACAAACTTCGCAGAATGGCGGAGTAATTTGAAACTTACCTAAATTTTATGCAAACCAAACAACGACACGGCTGTTTAACGACTTGGCTTATCTTGATGATGATAGGAAATGCTTTAGTCTCATTAGTTTATTTTTTTATTGATCCAAAATTATTTCCAAAAGGAACCGCCATTGAACTGAATAAAACTACAACGATACTTTTAGGTTTACTCTCTCTTATCAACCTGATATTTGCTATTGGATTATGGTTTTGGAAAAAGTGGGCATTTTATGGTTTTGCGATGACTGCAGGTTTAATGTTTTTTACCAACCTTAATATGGGAGTTGATGTTCTCAGCTCGTCAACAAGTTTTATCGGTATCATGTTATTATTCTACGTTCTGCAAATCAGACAAAACGGAATAAGCGGTTGGGAAAATCTTGAGTAAATTTTAGTTACTATAAAATTTACTGCCATAACTACAAATTGCAATAGCATAACTACAAGTTACACTAGCATAACTACAAACTTTACTGGTATAACTACAAACTCTATAATAACAACTACAAATTATACCAGCGTAATAACAAATTACATTGGCATAACTACAAACTCTATAGCAATAACTACAAATCATGTAGGCATAACTATAAATTATACTAGCGTAACTACAAATTGGATAGGTTTAAATATAAAAGTGGAAGCAAATTTATTGTGCAAAGTCTTCTGACTTTGTGTAGCTGATTGTATATTCAATGCTATTGGTTTGATTTTAATCGATAAAAAATACACTTAAACGTTTTTTTACCCTCAAAAAAACCAAAAATAACCAACCTACTACTCCAATTACTATTTTTAATCAAGGACAGCATTGAAATACAACGCTTTTACTTTTATTGATTACGGAAAACCGTAAAACAGAATAAACACTTTATTTTATTTTTGGAAATATAGTTACATTAAGCAAAGCCATTCAAAATTAATGAGCTTTGCTTAACTAAACAATGAAAAACTGAGCATATAAACAAGTTAGGCGCAACTGAAACAAACAAAACAAGCAAAATGGAATATTTAAATGAAATAAAGGATTTAGTTACAATTGCTCGTCCTGTAATTGACCCATTACTGACCGCGTTTATCAAACCTGTAATTGAAAAAATAAGTAATCTAAACAAGAGCAAAAATATTGAGAAAAAGTTCTTTGAGAAAAAATTCGAAGAATATCTTGCTCGAACATATCACAACTCTAAGAATATAAACATACTTATTTTTCAAAATCAGCAAATTCAAATAGATGATATATATTATCCTTTAACAATAGAGTCTGCAAAAAATCAAAAAAAATATCGAATAGAATCTTTCAAATGGAATATGCTTGATCCATACAAAAAAATATTAATTTCCGATACTGCGGGCATGGGAAAATCAACAATAATGAAATGGATTTCTCTCAGTATCATGGAAAATGCAATGGCAATTCCTATTCTAGTAGAATTGAGAAATTTGAGAGAGGATAATTCCGTAATTGACGAAATTTTTAATCAACTAAATCCGATTGATAAATCTTTAGATCGAGAAACGATTCTTAAGTTCTTGGAAATGGGGAATTTCGTTATTCTATTTGATGGATTCGATGAAATTCAACTTAAAAATCAAGAAATAATTATTAAAGATTTACGAAATTTTATAAATAAAGCTACTAAAAATTATTTTATTTTGACTTCAAGGCCCGAAGGAGCTTTAGCTGCATTTGGAGACTTTCAGTTATTTAAAATTTTACCATTAAAGAAACTTGAATCATTTGAGTTAATTCGTAAATATGATTCAATTTGTCCAATAAAAATTGGAGAAAAACTTATTGCTGACATAGAGAAAAATTTTAATCAAACAGCGGAACTCTTGGAAAATCCTTTCTTAGTGTCACTGATTTATAGCACTTACACTTACAACAAAGATATTCCTTCAACTAAAGTAACCTTTTATGAAGAAATTTATTCTGCTTTATATAAAAGGCATGATTTATCAAAAGACGGATGGGTAAGACCAAAAAAATCAAATTTAGATATTCACCAATTTAAAATAATGACACGTCAACTGGCATTTGATACTGCAATTTTAGGTGAGGTCGCTTACAATGAATCTGAGCTATTAGATTATATTGAAAAGGCAAAACTAAATTGCCCAGGTCTTGAATTTAAAGTAGTAGATTATTTTGATGATCTATTATCAGCAGTTCCATTAATGCAAAGAGATGGCGCAAAGATAAAATGGGCTCACAAGTCTCTCCAAGATTATTTTGCCGCGGACTTTATAGCTTTTGATAGTAGAAAAGAAGAAATAGTTAAAAAAATTTACGCTTCTAATAGAGAAGGTTTTTATAATATAATGTCGTTATATTATGAGTTAGATTATAAAACTTTTAGACGAATTATTATTAAAAGTATTCTAGAAGATTTTATAAAACATTATGAAGAAACTTATTCCAACGTTAAAGATATTTCTAATGAGCTAATAGCTATAAGAAAATCGGAAACTTTTGAACAGATTTTTATTTTATATAAAATTCCTGGACGTGTAAAAGCTAATGACTTTTTTGAAGAGGTCTCCGAGTCATCAATACTTGAAGATAAAAGAATTCGATCAGTTAGAATTATGAAGGATGACTTAGCACTCGCCTCAGGGTACAGTTTTAAAAGACAACTATTAGAAATGGTTCTTGAAAAAGACTTAGCAATAACAACGAAAGCTAAATTTGATCCTGATTATCGTAAAATAGAAATTACAACAAGAAAAACTTTAGAGATAAATGATAATCCAGATTCGGCTATGAATTCAAAACAAAATTTTAAAAAGATTAACTATTTATTGGCCTCCTCAAGACAAAAACCTGAGGAAATAATTGACTATAATAAAGCCAAAACTGAGTTAGAAAAAATTGATAAAGAAATACTTTCCAAAACTTCAACCAAAAACTTTTTAGGGACATGATAAGCTGCGCCTAACAGCGGTATGGCGCAATAGTTGGATTGCTTCGTTACCTTGACGTTTTTCTTCACGAAAAAATTCTATCTTTAACAGAAAATAATCAGTCCGCTGGCTTCACTACTGCGTCAAGCCGCGGAACATTGGCAGTAAGTGTCAGAAACCAAACCTTAAAAAATGACCAAACCAGAATTTGAGCCTATTTTTACACCAGGATTTCACACAATTGATTTAAATCAATTAGATGATTTATTTGTAACAAATTTTGTAAACAATGCTAAAAGACAAACTTTAGTAAATCAATTAAAAGATTTCCTAAATGAGTTGTCTAAAATTAATGCTAACTTTGAAATTTGGTTAGATGGTTCATTTACGACTTTGAAAATTGAACCTGATGACATTGATATTTTAATTGTTTATAATGCTAATACACTAAACTTATTGCCGAACGATCAAAAACTTATTATTAATAGTCTTTTTAACAGACCCTTGACCAAAATTAGATATAATATTGATGTTTTATTATGCCCTGACAATGACGTTAACAACAGGAGTTACTGGCGTGGATGGTTTGGGTATTCAAGAAGTGAACAACCTAAAGGTATAGCAAGATTTACTTATGGCAACCCTTGATAACATAAGAGAAAATATCGCTTATCTTCAATCTCAAATTGAAGAACTTAATTTAGTACTTGCACGCGAGCCTCAAAACTTTGCTGTAAAAATTCAAATTGAAAACTATAAATCTGAAATTGAAAATCTACAGGGTTATGTTTATAATGAAAACTTAAAACGCAATAAAGAGATTATTGCATTGAGATTAATCGGAAATATTGCAAAAGATGGAACATTCCCACTAGGTGCTGTTGGAGGAATCACTGACTCATTTTCAAACGCAATTTATAAAACCTCGCAATTTCTACAATTTGGAAAAAAAGGAGGAAAAAAAATAGAAGCACTGCTCAAAAACAATTTAGATATTCGTTTAGAAGGTTTGGGAGTTGGGTCAACGATATTTTACATTTCAGCCAAAACAAGTCCGGATATTTTTGGAAACAGTGTTATCCAAAATTCTCTTGACAACACCTTTGAACTATTTTCATCTAACAATGAATCAGAATTGATAGATAATATTGAGAAAGTAGGTACAAAAAGTTCAAAGTACTTCTCTAATTTCTTAGAAGAATTAATTCAAGATAATTTAGAAGTAGAAATTAGTTGGGAGAGTCCGAATTACGAAACAAAAATATGGTTTGGTACAACTGAGAAGATTTCAATGTTTTATAACACTTTCAAAAGCATAGAAATTCTAGAACCTGAAAACATAAACTTTGAAGCTGAAATAATAACCTTAAGTTTAAAAAATAAGATTGAAGTTATTGACACGAGCAACAACCATAGTTTCATGGTTAAATATCCTAATTCAATTGTCGGTTTAATCAAGGAGTTGCACGTTGGAGAAATATGCGATATAACAATTTCAAAAACTACTATAGTTAATACACTTTCTCAAAAAGAGAAATTTGAATATAACTTAGTGGAAATTTCAAGAAGATAAACACCTACTACCAACAGCGGTTTGACGCAATAGTTGGTTTGCTTCGTTACCTTGACGTTTTTTCTTCACGAAAAAATTCTATCTTTAACAGAAAACAATCAGTTTGCCGGCTTCGCAATAGTTGCTAATTATCAGAACGTTACCTGCAAGTTAAAACCAAACAATTAAAAGAAAATTATGGATTCAAATCAAACAGAAGACAAAATTAAATGTCCCAAATGTGGTTCAACACAAATTCATGTAGACAAAAAAGGATTTAGTGGTGGGAAAGCCTGTTGCGGGGCATTATTAGCCGGGCCATTAGGCCTTTTATGTGGGACACATAAATCGAATAAGATAGAGATCACTTGCTTGAAATGTAAACACAAGTTTTAAAAGTGATGACAAATTTTACCTTTGGTTGTCATGGCATTCCAGAAAGGTGTTTCAAAATAAAAAACAAACATTTGCCATTTTGCGCCAGATGTTTAGGTGCAAGTATAGGTCACATTTTATGTGTACTTTGTTATTTTTTCTACATATTACCTGCAGTTTATCTCAGTTTTCTAGGTTTATCATTAATGTTATTAGATTGGTATTTACAAAATAGTATAAAACTATACCACAGTAATCTAATGAGATTAATTACCGGAACTATTGGTGGGTTTTCAATGGGAATAATATTATGGAAAGTTATCGAATTCGGAATAAAATACATAACCTGCTAATAACAACGGTAACTGTTGCGCAACTACCATTTTTTTAAATGATCTGCAAAAACATAAAAAACTCAATCTCTTTTAATCCCAGTAGCTATCGGGATAAAGGAGGTTTGGCTTTTTAGATGTAATTCATTATAAACTATACTACTTCTAACTATTTCACTACATTTGATGGAAAGATTGTTAGTTTTTTCACAGTCTAATGTTAGCAGAAATCTATGATCAGCACCTAAAAAATTATGGAATATTGGCCTAAACATATTAGTCACTTCTTTTTATCTTCTCTTTTAAGCAATGTTATTTTTATTATATATTTGAAAACTACTGATTATTCTGGTGGAGAAATTGGAATGGCGCCGTTTTTGACTATGTTAAATGCTACAATTACATTTATAATATCATTAACTTTTTTGGTACTTTTAAAATTTCTCAAAATCTATCTTTCAACATACGTGGCTTTAGTTATGTTTAGCCTAATATCAACTTTGACATTATTCATTTACTTTAAAATTGATCCGTTTGAAGGATATTTATCAGATGTTGAATTATGGGCTATGTTAAGTGTTTTTATAGCTTGCTTAATAATAGGACTAACTTCATTAATTAAAAAAAACTACTTCTATCAGCCGTAACTATTTTACAACTGTCAATTTCTCAAAATAATTTTGGAAAACATAAAAAACCTCCTTCAAAGCGATTTAAAGGAGGTTTATTTTTTTACTCAAAGTTTAAATTTTATAATTCATCCTGCCTACAACTATTTTATTATATTTGAAAAAAAATGTGATGTCTTTCACAGTCTGACGTTGATAGGAATTTTATTGGAACTCAGAAAAAAGAACTATTTTAAATTGTAAATTTTAATTAATATGAAAGCTATCAATAATAGCATTGCAACCACATTTTTTTTACTACTATTTATAGTTTTTAATTCTTGTAGTGATGACACAGATTATGCTCCTCCAACTATTGATAACTTTCCAACAACTGGATTACTTGGGCAACCTTTATTGATTGAAGTGCAAAACACCGAACCAAATCAATTACAAGTCTTTTTTGATTTAGAAGAAGCCGAAGTAAATTATATTTCTGAGGAACAGATTATGGTTGTAGTTCCTAGATCTATTTCAACAAATACACCAACGCTCAAGATCATCGATTTAAAAGAAAACAAAACAATACTAAACACAACTTTTTCTTTAAAAAAGCCAGTAATCAATAGCTATAGTAGTAATACCATTACTTTTAATGAGACATTGACTCTATTCGGTGAGAATTTTGATTTTCTTGAGGATTTTGTATCAGTAACTGTTAATAATAAAAATGCAATTATTTTAAGTGTTGCGTATGATAAAATCGAAATACAGATTCCATCCGAAATTACTACTCCGGAATTACAAGTCAAAGTTAAGGCTCAATTACAAGAAGTAACTTCAACTGTAACTTTACAATTAAGAAATCCTTTAATCAATGGTATTCAAAATACTACAGCATGGATTACATCTGAATTGATAGTAAACGGACAAAATTTTAATCCTAATTATGAATTTGGAGAAGTATATGTTAACGGTATTCGTTGTTATTTTTCATCTTCAAACAATCAACTAGGAATTACAATTCCTCCTGGACCATATCATGATTTTAAGATTACAAATGTTACCTATAAAACTGCTGGATTAACGTTTAGTTACGATTGTAATATTCCTATACAGAATGATGCTATCCTAGTAGATCATATAGATAATCATAGATTACAACATACTATTTTTGAACACAACGGAAAAGCATATCAATTTGCATACGAAACAAATAATAATAATTTAACTGCTCCGAGGAACTACAGTATTTTTGAATTCTCACCTACGACAGAAAAATGGACTAAATTAACAACTTTCAATTATTCTGGATTTATTGATGATGCAGTCTATGATGGAAATGATTCGGTTTATCTTTATAAATACATTCCAAATTCAGAATCATTTTCTCTCACAAAATTAAACATGAATAACTTTAGTGAAGTCACATTAAGCTTACCTACCACAGATAGAATTATGAATCCAATATTATTTGCGTATCAAGATAACCTCTATATGCTTAGTGGTTTAAATAATATAAATGGTGTTGTAACAGTTCGTAATCAAAAATATAAATATTCATCTAGTACAAATACATGGTCGCAGCTTTCAAGTACAGCTTTTTCAGATTTACCTCTTGTAAATTCCACAGGATCTGGAAAATGCAACTATTTATTCTATGGAAACAGCATTTATATTTACTATGGACTAAACAACATAACTTATAAAATTAGTTCAAATCTTGCTGTTACAATGTATGCAAACACTTTTAGCTTTGAACATTCAAATGCCATTATAGGCAAACCAAGCAATAATCAATATTTTATTAATATCATTACCCAACAATATGCTCCTATAACTAATAACAATTTATTTGACTACGGCAACAGCTTTTTTACATTAAATAATGAAATTTATTTTATTAAAAATAGTTGGACTTCTTATTACCAAAACACATTTTATACTCAAAAACTAAGAAAACAAATTATCAATGGAATTCTTTAAAAAACAATACCAGATACTTACCCTACTTTTACTCGTTCTACTTGGATGTAGTAGTGACGATGAACAAAGTAAAGAATTGAAAATAAAGATTATAAGCTTTGAAACTTCTTATAATCAGGTAAAACTAAATTGGGAAATAGTAAAACCTAACAAAATTATTATTGAGGACTTATCAATATACAGACAATCCAAAAATAGTGATACTGATAATGCTATTTTAGAGTTTGTTGCAAATCTGCCTTCAAATGAAACTACATTCATCGATACAGATGTACCATATAAAAAAGAAGTATCCTATACTATAAAAATTAATTACACTGACCAAAGAATACTCCCAATAAATCCAACAAACCCAATAGAATTATTAAGTCTAGAAAGTGAACAAAAAAAGTTTATTCGAGATATTGTAACATTTGATATAGTTCCATTTCAAGTACAAAAAGACCCTATTCTTGTTGATGAATTTCATATTCTAGATCGTCAAGGGAACGGAGCTTTAAAACGTTATAATGGTACCCTGAACCAGCTTACCAAAATAATACAATTTACTAATGGCAGTTTATTAAATAATAAGTTCCATATTATAAATAATACCGATCTTTATGTAGCAGACACTCAAGGTAAAATTTCTAAAATAAATACGGAGAATTATTCAACAGTGGCTATTTATAACACTACCATTAACGATAATTTAAATGCATTCGCGGTCGATGGAGAAAGAATTTATTATCAAGATGATGAAATATGGTGGTATTATAACACCGTAAATGGCACATCAAAAAATACTCATATTGCTACTACAGCTAAGTATGTAGAAACATTAAGCGATCATAATTTCTTATTCTTATATGGTGACGCAGCAGCTATTCGCAATTATAATCCTACTAATTGTAACACTTCTACTTGTATACCAGGTTTTGGGGCTAGCACTCAAGGTGCAATTTTGCCCTATAATACATTTGATTCAAATATATTTTCTTGGAACACTTCTAAATCAAAATTTATTACCTCAATAGATGGACGCATATTCAACCCAACTAATTTTCAACAAGAAATAAAATTAAATGATATTACTGGAAAGAAATATTTTCAATTTGTATTTGATAATGACAACAATATTTATGCAACAGTACAAAATGAGAAAAAAATCCATAAATTCAATTCAAGCTATGAGCTCATTGAAGTTATTGACACCAAATTATATCCTTTATTCCCAATGCTTACAAGTAACGGTTTAAAAGTGATTGGGGGTTACGAACCTGTTACATATTTGAGTTTTGGATATGGGTATAGTTTCAATGTAAAATGTGCCGTTGAAACATTTCAATAAATAGAAGTAAAGATAAAGTTTGGACTTATTGTTAATGTCCAGTAGCAATTTTAACTATCCATAAAACCCAATCATTATTCCTTCTTCATAAACAAATAATACACAGGAATTCCAAGTGCTACAATAACCAAACCTAATCCTGTATTCACGGTATCGTTAACCAATAACGCAATGCAAATTAAAGCCGTAATTACAATATACAACGCCGGAATAAACGGATAACCAAAGGCTTTATAAGGTCGTTCGGCATCAGGTTCTTTTTTTCTCAGGATAAAAATGCCGTAAATGGTTAACATGTAAAACAACAACGATGCGAAAGTGGCATACGTCAATAAATCGCCATATTTCCCGGAAACACAAAGCACGCAAGCCCAAATACATTGTACCCAAAGTGCTTTTTCGGGCACATCGTGTTGGTTTAGTTCGGCTGCTTTTTTGAAAAACAATCCGTCTTTTGCCATGGCATAAAATATTCGTCCACCAGCCAAAACCAATCCGGTGTTGCATCCAAAAGTAGAAACCATAATTAATGCTGCCATCACAAAAACACCAATATTTCCCATCATTACGCTTGCGGCTGCAGCTCCCACTCTATCTTGAGCGGCAAACATAATTCCGTTTTCGGCAACGGTTGTCCCATCGGGAGTTCCGGACATTGGTAAAAGTGCCAAATAGGCAATATTGGCTAAAATATAAATAACGGTAACAATCGTTGTTCCCAAAAATAAACTACGTGGAATATTCTTTTTTGGTTCTTTGATTTCTCCTGCAATAAAGGTTACGTTATTCCATGCATCACTAGAAAATAACGAATTGATAATCGTTGCTCCCATTACGCCAAGCAAAGCCATTCCTGTTAATTCGGTTATAGAAATAGAACCATCAGTATTTACAATCGTCTTGGAAGCGTTCCACATATTACTGAAATTGTTAGCCAAAACATCGCTTTGTGTTCCTATATATATTCCTAAAAAAATTAAAGCAAACAACGCAATCAATTTTGCCGAAGTGAAAATGAGCTGTATTGTTTTACCCGTTTTTATTCCTTTGGTATTGATATATGTAAGCAAAATGACACTTAGTAGCGCTAAAACTTGTTTGTTAGTAACTGAAAAACTATCGCTTATATGAAGAATTTTATTTTCAAGTATAGGAAAAAACACCGCTGTATAATTGGCAAATGCCACAGCAACGGCAGCAATTGTTCCGGTTTGAATAACCGTAAAAACAGTCCATCCATAAAGAAACGAAGCTAATTTTCCGTAAGCTCTTTGAATATACACAAATTGTCCTCCGGCAGTTGGCATCATTCCTGCTAATTCGCCATAACTCAATGCTGCTGACATAGTTAGTAATCCTGTGATTAACCATAAAACTAATAACCAACCCGCCGAACCTACATCGCGCGCCATTTGGGAAGTAACAATAAAAATACCGGAACCTATCATGGAACCGGCAACAATACTCGTAGCATCAATTAATCCTAACGAACGTTTTAATTCTTGCTTTGTTTCAGACATATTTTGGTTTTTTGGTTGGTTTTTCAAATATAGTGAAATAGAGAAAAGAACAAAGAAAATAGAAAAAAGAGAAAAGACTTAACGATTGACTACAATTCAAAAAAATAATATTCAACACATAGAAACATAGTTTTTTTTAGTGTAAGTAAAGAGATAAAGAGAAATATATTTCTTTCACATAGCCAAAGCTAATGTGTTTAAATTAATCGCACTAAACTAGTTAAAATTTATCTAAGTCAAAACTGTAACTAAACAACCGACTTATCGCTACAACTTTTTCGCTTCTTCCCAAAAAACATCCATTTCAGCAAGTGTCATCTCGGCAAGTGGTTTTCCTAATTCGGAAGCTTTGCTTTCCAAATATTGAAATCGTTTGATGAATTTTTTATTGGTTCGTTCCAAAGCGTCTTCGGGATTGACTTTTAGAAATCGGGCATAATTTATCATGGAGAATAAAACATCGCCAAATTCAGCTTCAATTTTGTCTTGATTATTATTTTTTACCTCAACTTGAAGTTCTTGTAATTCTTCCTGAACTTTATCCCAAACCTGATGTGGCTCTTCCCAATCAAATCCTACGCCTTTTACTTTGTCTTGAATACGACTGGCTTTTACCAATGCCGGTAAACTTTTTGGAACGCCTTCAAGCACTGATTTTTTGCCTTCTTTCAGTTTTAGCTTTTCCCAGTTTTGCTTTACTTCTTCTTCATCGGCAACGACAACATCGCCATAGATATGCGGATGTCTATCGATTAATTTATCACAAATACTATTGGCAACATCGGCTATGTCAAAATCATTGGTTTCGCTTCCTATCTTGGCATAAAAAACAATATGCAACAACAAATCGCCTAATTCTTTTTTGATTTCAACCAAATCGTTATCCAAAATGGCATCGCCTAATTCATAGGTTTCTTCAATGGTTAAATGACGTAAACTTTCCAGCGTTTGCTTTTTATCCCAAGGACATTTTTCACGTAAATCATCCATTATATCGAGCAATCGGTTGAAAGCTTCAAGTTGTTGTTGTCGTGTGTTCTTTTCCATATTAGATTTTAAATATTAGATATTAAATATCACTGTTGTCTGATAAAACTTTTTTTCTCGCAAAGTCACAAAGTCGCCAAGAAATCTTTAAAAAATTATGCTTTTAAGTCTTTGTAAGATATTATTTTGTAAATCGATTAGATAGAAATTTTAGATTAAATATACTTTATCGATATTTTAAATTTAATATCTGACATTTAATATATTATCTGTAAAAATAAAAAATTCCAACATCAATTGACATTGGAATTTGGATTTTAGTATTTGGAATTTCTCTAAAAAACTATTCTTCTTTTTTAGTTTTTTTTGGTGCTTTTTTTGCCTTTACTTCTTCAACAACTTCTTCTTTAATAGCTTCGGCATTTTGTACTTTTGGTTCTTCTTTTGAAACTAATCCTTTAGCTTGTAAAATATTATACCAATTTAAAAGCTTTTTAATATCAGATGCATACACTCTTTCTTCGTCATAATCAGGAAGAATTTCTTTGAAATAAGCTACCAATTTTGCGTTGTCTTCTTTATGAGAAATAGCAGGACCTTCATTTTCTTTAACAGCAATGCTACGCATAATTTCTACCAATGGTTTTTCTTCGCTATACGTGTACATTGAAATTTCTGAAAGTAAACTTACGTTACTTCTCATTCCAACGGTGATTTTTTTTCCGTCCAATAAAGATTCTGCTAAAAACCCTGAACGAGTTTGTAGTTTTAATTCAAATAAGCCCGGTTTTCCGGAAATAGCTAATATTTTATCTACGTTCATCTTTTTTGTTTAATTAAGGGCACAAATATATAAATCAAAAATCAATTTCAAAGTTCAATTTCAATTCTGAAGTTTAAAACTAAAATCTATACTTCGTATTTCTACAAAATAGTTGTCTTTTGTTATTGATTTTGATATTGTTATTGAAAAATTATCTTCCTTTTTTGTTGGCAAATTTCATTCGGTAATCTGGTCGCGCTTTGCCATCCATAATGTTTTGAAGTTTCTTTTTAATCAATGTTTTTTTCAACATGGAAATTTTATCGGTAAAAAGAATTCCTTCAATATGATCATATTCATGCTGAATTACACGCGCAATCAATCCGTCGAAAACCTCCGTTTTTTTATTGAACTCTTCGTCATAATATTCCAAAGTAATTCTTTCGTTTCGATAAACATCTTCGCGAACATCTGGAATACTCAAACAACCTTCGTTAAAACCCCATTCTTCTCCTTCTTCTTTAAGCATTTTGGCATTAATGAACGTTCTTTTGAAGTTTTTTAGTTGTTCGTGTTCTTCTTTTGACAAATCATCACTATCACTAAAAGGTTCGGTATCAATGATGAACAAACGGATAGCCAAACCAACTTGTGGCGCAGCTAAACCAACACCATAAGCATTGTACATGGTATCGTACATATTGGCAATAATTTCTTTTAAGTTTGGATAATCCGGCGAAATTTCTGCTCCAACCTGTCTTAAAACCGGTTCGCCATATCCATAAATTGGGATAATCATTTTGATTTTAGATATTAGATTTTTAGATATTAGATATTAGATTTCAGATTTTCAGGTCTATTGTCTATCATCTTTTATCTTTATAATTTTAAAGTGGCAAAAATAATGAAATTAAAACATTTTTCGAGTCAAATAATCTTGAAGTAAAATTGTGGCAGCAATTTCATCGACCAAAGCTTTGTTTTGACGTTGTTTTTTCTTCAATCCGCTATCAATCATCGTTTGGAAAGCCATTTTTGAAGTAAAGCGTTCGTCCACTCGTTCTACTTTCATTTCGGGAAAAACTGTTTTAAAATCGGATACAAATTTTTCAATAATCGGTGTACTTTCGGAAGCTAAACCATTCATTTGCTTAGGTTCTCCAATCAAAACTTTTACCACATCTTCTTTGGAAAAATAATCCTTTAAAAAAGTAATAACTGTTTCGGACGGAACTGTTGTCAAGCCTGAAGCAATAATTTGCAACTCATCCGTAACCGCAATTCCGGTTCGTTTTATTCCATAATCAATAGCTAAGATTCTTGGCATACATACTAATTTACGGCTTCAAATTTGGCTAACGGCGCCATTCTGGCTTTATTTAACTGAAGTCGGTTTTCTACTATATTATAGTTATCTACTTTTTCAAGCATTTGAGAAAATTTTTGTTCCAAATCCATTTCCGGGCAAGCCATCATTGTTGAAATCACTCCGGAAAACGAAATCGACATGCTCGTTTTCATAAAATAGTTTCCACTCATATTATTACAACCTGCAAAAGCTGTAAACCTTCCGTCTTTGGAATTTAACTTCAAAAAATAATCTTTTTTCCCTTTTTGTTTTATTGGTTTTCCGTTAAGCTCAACCAATCTCCATTTGGTTTCTGCCAAAGTAAATTTACCAACCGCAGGATTCCCTTTTTTAATAATTGTTTTAGCTTCGATTCTGTCATTCAAATTAACCGTAGGCTGAATAGTTTCATCTTGAGAAACTTCAATAGTTGAATTGGAAACCGGTTGTTTTGATAAAATATATTCATCGGCCAAATTTCCTGTGACTCTTTTACCTTCCATATCAAGCTGAGTCAAGGTGTTCTCTCCCACAAAATAAAATTTAGGAGCATGTTCCATATCCATTAAAATGATGGTATTACCTGATTTATTCCAAGTAAAAGCTCCTTTCTTTTCAAAAACTTTATCGCCTTTTCCTCTATATTTAGTTTTAATACAATAGGTTTCATTTTCATTTATAATTACTGTTGTTTCCAAACCTTCACAATCAGCACAAGGTAAAACACCTTTATAAGTTCCTACATAATCCAACGAATTTTTAGCGCTATGGTTATCGATTATTTGAGACTTAACCGAATCTTCTTTCATATTTTTTTGTTCAGTTTCTTTTTGCTGACAAGCAAAGAATCCACTAAATACCAAAGCATAAAACAATAGTTTAGTTTTCATTTATTTATGGTTAGAATTTATCATACAAACTTACAGTTTTTAGATTTTCTTTAGAACAGTTTAACATTATTTTTAACTATTCAAAAAGTAAATTTTCAGGATTGCAGAATTCAAAATTGAGAGTATCTTTGCTAAAACTGAAAAAACATGGTTACATTACAAAACGTTATCGAAACCGCTTGGGAAAACCGAGCTTTACTACAAGAAGAAATAACTATCAACGCTATCAAAGAAGTTATTGCATTACTGGATGCCGGAACTTTACGTGTTGCAGAACCAACATCTAACGGATGGCAAGTAAACGAATGGGTTAAGAAAGCGGTAGTAATGTATTTTCCAATCCAGAAAATGGAAACTTGGGAAGCCGGAATTTTTGAATATCACGACAAAATGCTTTTGAAAACCGGTTATGCCGAAAAAGGGATTCGTGTTGTTCCTCCGGCAACGGCAAGATATGGTGCTTATATTTCTAAAGGTGTAATTTTAATGCCAAGTTATGTAAATATTGGTGCCTATGTTGATGAAGGAACAATGGTTGATACTTGGGCAACGGTTGGAAGTTGCGCACAAATTGGTAAAGATGTACATCTTTCCGGTGGTGTTGGAATTGGTGGAGTTCTTGAACCACTTCAAGCTGCTCCGGTAATTATTGAAGATGGTGCGTTTATTGGTTCAAGATGCATTGTAGTTGAAGGTGTTCGTGTAGAAAAAGAAGCTGTTCTTGGTGCCAATGTTTGCTTAACTGCTTCTACCAAAATTATTGATGTTACAGGAAACGAACCTGTTGAATACAAAGGATTTGTTCCGGCACGTTCTGTAGTAATTCCGGGAAGCTATACTAAGAAATTTGCAGCTGGTGATTATCAAGTTCCATGTGCATTGATTATTGGTCAAAGAAAACCATCAACCGATTTAAAAACGTCTCTTAATAATGCGTTGAGAGAATATGATGTAGCTGTTTAAAGTTAAAAATATATGGCAAAAGTTTCCGGAGTTATAATAACTTTCAATGAAGAAAATTTTATTGAAAAATGTTTACAATCACTAACAAATGTAGTAGATGAGATTGTGGTTATAGACTCTTATTCAACAGACAAAACAAAAGAAATTTGCCTTCGTTATAATGTTCGATTTATCGAAAATCCATTTACAGGTTTTACTAATCAAAAAAACTTTGCAAATGATCAAGCTACATACGACTATGTACTATCTTTAGATGCTGATGAAGCATTGTCTGATGAATTGAAAGCTTCTATTTTAAAAGTAAAAGACACTCTAACAATTGATGGATATACTTTTAACAGACTGAATAATTACTGCGGTCGTTGGATAAAATATTCTAATTGGTATCCTGATTGTAAAATTAGACTGTTCAACCGCAAGAAAGCTAAATGGGTTGGCGAAAATAATTTACATGAAATTATCGTTTTAGATTCGCCAAAAAATCAAATGCATCTAAAAGGAGATTTGCTTCATTGGGCTTATGACAGCTATAGTGAGCACTATTTAAAAATAAATTCCTATACTGATATTGCAGCAAAAAATTATGTAAAAAGAAAACCGTTTAAAAAACAAAGTTTACTTAAAATTGTTTTCAGTTCTTTTTGGAAGTTTTTTAAAAATTATATTCTTAAAAAAGGATTTCTTGATGGATTTCAAGGATTTGTTATCTGTTCATTTGCGGCATTTGGTACTTTTCTGAAATACATCAAAATTCGTGAATTACAAAATAAAAAACCACAATGAGAATAGGTTTCGATGCAAAACGATTTTTTCATAACAATACCGGACTAGGTAATTACAGTCGGGACTTAATACGTATACTTTCAGAATATTATCCGGAACATAATTATATATTATACAATCCTAAAAAAAGTAAAAAACAATATTCCTTTAAACTAAATGATGTAATCATTGAAAAACTACCTGAAACTTCTTTTTGGAAACGATTTAAAAGTTTATGGAGAAGTTTTGGTGTAAAAAAACAATTAATCAATGATAAAATACTATTATATCATGGTTTATCCGGTGAAATTCCTCTTTTTTTGCCAAAAAAAATAAAAAAAGTCGTTACCATTCATGATTTAATTTTTATAAGATATCCTGAATATTACTCTTTTTTTGATAGAAAAATCCATACATGGAAATTCAGATATGCTGCAAAAAAAGCAGATGTTGTAATTGCTATAAGTGAACAAACAAAAAATGATATTGTAAAATATCTTGGCATCAATCCTGACAAAATTAAAGTCATATATCAAGGATGTGCAAAAGAATTTAAAAGAAATTATTCCGAACAAGAAAAAAATACAGTCAGGAAAAAATTTGATTTACCTGAAAAATTTATTTTGAATGTTGGGACAATTGAAAAAAGGAAAAATGCTTTGACAATTGTTAAGTCTATTCAAAATATTGATACTAAACTTGTTTTAATCGGTAAAAAAACAAACTATTTTTATGAAATTGAAAACTTCATAAAACAAAATGGACTGGAAGATAAAATCATATTCTTGAAAAACATTTCATTAGAAGAACTGGCTGTTATTTACCAACTTGCCACTATATTTGTTTATCCGTCAGTTTTTGAAGGATTTGGCATTCCTATTATAGAAGCTCTTTTTTCAAAAACTCCTGTTATAACAACAAATTCAGGTGTTTTTCCTGAAGCAGGAGGAAAAGACAGTATTTATGTAGAACCTTTTGACGCAAAAGAAATGGAAAAGCAGATTTCTTATTTATTAAATAATCCTGACTATAGAAATGAAATTGCCGAAAACGGTTATGATTATGCCCAAAATTTTACTGATGAAGCCATTGCAAAAAATGTAATGTCTTTATATCAAGATGTATTAAAATGAAAATCTTACACATTAATTTACAAAAATCTTGGAGAGGCGGAGAACAACAACTTGCTTATCTAATGACTGCCTTGCATGAAAGAAAAATTGACCAAATACTAATTTGTTCTGAAAACAGTAAATTAGAAGGTTTCGCTAAAAAAGAAAAATTACAATATGTCGCTTTAAAAAAAGGTTTTTTTCAAAAAATCATTAACTTAAATAAGCTTTCAAAACTCATTAGTAGAGAAAAAATAGACCTAATACATTGTCATGAGTCTAAAGGACATTCTCTTGCTCTTTTTACAAAAATAATATACAATTTCAAGGCAAAAATCCTTTTACATAGAAGAGTTGTTTTTCCTATCAAAGGTTTTTTCAGTAAAAAAGTAAAGTATTCTTCTAAATACATTGATTTAGTAATCTGTATTAGCAATGCTGTAGAAAAAGTTTTTCATGAAACTACAGGAAATAAAAATACGGTTATCATACACAGTATGACGGATACTCATCTAAAATCATTAAACCAAGGAATTCTTTCCACAAAGTATAATATTCCTGAAAACAAAACAATTATCGGATATATTGCAGCTTTAACATTTGAAAAAGATCATTTTACATTTTTGGACACAGCAAAATTGCTTTTAAAAGAAAATGATTTGCATTTTGTTTTAATTGGAGAAGGAAAAGAAAGAGAACAATTAGTAGCATATTCGAACCAATTAGGTTTATCTGAACATGTGGACTTCATTGGGTTTGTTGAAAATGCCAAACAACTAATTCCCGAAATTGATATTCTATTATTTACTTCAACCAAAGAAGGACTTGGATCAACCATTTTGGATTTTTTTGTTGCAAAAAAGCCTGTAGTTACGGTAAAAAATGGTGGTTCAGAAGATTTAGTTTTTAATGGTGAAACCGGTTTTATATGTAATCCAAAAGATAGCGAGACATTGGCAGAAAACATCAAGTTTCTTATCAACAATCCTGAAAAAAAAGATATTATTGTAGAAAATGCTTATCAATTTGTCGAAAATAATTTTTCGATTGACAGCATAACAGAAAAAACAATCGATGTCTATGCCAAATTAATTAACACCGACTAAGTTCCTATCAATAATTTTTTCGTAATAATTCTGTAAAAAAGCTTCACACATCAGTGTCATATCCTTAAATTCTTGCTTTTTAATATCTTTTAAGTTCTTAGTATAATTTTTATCTGATTTATGGTATAATCCTGTTGGTTTTTCGCCGCTAAATGTCAAAATATAATCTCCAGACATAAACTGAAACTGGTTGTTTACATAATTAATAACAAACGGTTTTACATCGTCTTTTCTCAACAAACTTCTCCCCCAACTTCTAAAAGGTTTGTCATATCCTAAAATATCCAGAATTGTCGGATAAATATCTATATGTTGCGCCCAATCAGAATCAACTCCTTTGAAATCTTTATTCCCAGGCATATAAAATAATATTGGAATAGCCGTTCTATTGAGTGTTTTAAAATACTCATCATAATAAATCTGATTACAATGATCTGCTGTTATTACAAACAATGTGTTATTGAACCATTCTTCTTTTGAAGCTGTTTCAAAGAACTTTTTAAGTGAATAATCTGTATATCTTATACATTTATGCAACGGAACTTTTCCTTCTTTAAACTTACCAACATATTCTTTTGGTATTTGAAAAGGTTCATGAGAGCTTACAGAAAAAAACGTTGCAAAAAATGGCTGTTTTTGTTTTGATACTTCACGACTTGTATATTGAAGAAACTTTTCATCCCAAATTCCCCAAACACCATCAAAATCAGCATCATTATTATATTCGGTCATTCCATAGTAGTTATCATATCCCAAAATATTACTAAACCCTAAAAATCCCATTGAACCATTTGGTGCGCCATGGAAAAAAGAAGTTTGATAACCTTCTGAGTTTAAAACTGAAACTATAGATTCTATATTGGTATTCAAATATGGAGATGATGTAAATGCATCCTTAAAAGAAGGAATTCCTGAAAGTATAGAAGGCATCGCATGAATTGATTTCATTCCATTTGTATATGCGTTATCAAAAATAAGACTAGAATTTGCTAAAGAATCTAAAAACGGAGTATAACTAACATAATCTTTAATCTTTTTATTTCTGTTAAAAGCGCCAAGATATTCTCTACTAAAACTCTCTAAAATAATGACTACAACATTCATTTTCTTCATCTCACCGTTACCATAATTCTTGATTGGCTTTATTTCTTTATCTATAATTTCTTGAGAAACAAAATTTACCTTTTTAAAACTATTCTTTGAAATAGTCCTCACAATACAAAAAGGAGTATTTAAAACAATATTAGCATGTGCAATATCATCTACATAATTATTGGCATCTACAATATTTATAGGTCGGGTACTTTTATTAAAATCTCCTCTAATTCCTCCAACAGCCAAGAAAATGATAAGAACCATAAAAAGAACTGAATATCTGTAATATTTTGGACTTGAAGAATATTGGATAGGTTTTACTTTAACCCTTTTGTATAAAAATATCCAAAAAATTAACAATACAAAGAATAATACAAACACATACCAATAATTAACTATGAAGTTAAAAAACAAAGCCATTTTATTATTTTCATTTTCAACACTCTCAAAAATATTGACTGTGCTTCGAGAAAAAGTAAACTTGTAATAAATGAAATCAACAAAATTTAATGATATTCCAATACTATTAGAAATCATATATATATAAAATAACATCTTTTGATAACTTACATTCGTACTACGTTTATAAGGAATAATAGATAAAATAATAAATAGAGCATTCAGATATAAAATTATTGTTGTGTCAAAACGAAGACCATAAAAACATAATCTCAACAATTGACCGGAAGATTCTATGTGTAAAAGTTCACTGTTAAAAAAAATAAATAATAATCTGGAAATAGTAAAAAATACATAAACTAAAAATATTCTATATAGTAGAACTTTATATTCATTAACTCTAATATAACTCATGATTCCTTTAAATATTTAATCTTTGATTATTCCTGTTGCTATCCAGGTTATTTTATTTTTTTTATTAAATTTTCTAACTTCTAAATTTTTCTTCACTCTTTCTGAATTTACATAACCTCTGGCATGATCAAGATGAATACAAATAGCGGAATACCTAATCTGTTTTGACAATAGCCCGTTATTAAATAGTCGCTCTCCAAGTTCTCTATCCATTCCGCCATAATCCATTACTTCATTAAAACCGTTTATTGCCAAAATATCTTCTTTAAAACCGGAAGAATTATGTCCGTTCCACGAACGTTTTGTTGGCGTAATCCAATTCATGAATGCTGCAAAATACTTGCTATGAGTGAGTTTTGTAATTTTAAAATTGATTTTTAGTCCTTGTTTTTTCAACCAAGGTATTTGAAAACATTTTTGACTCAATATATCATCAGCAGAAATAACTTCAGAAATACGCATCGGTAGTTTAAAATAACCTCCGGAAAGAAAATATCCTTTTTCTTTTCCTTTAACATGAACAGTTACAAAATCTTTACGCGGGATACAATCTCCGTCTGTAAAAAGTAAATAATCTGAGTTTGACTGTAAAATTGCTTTATTTAATATTCTTGATTTTCGAAATCCTTTATCTTCTTGCCAAACATGAATAATTGGGTACTTAAATTTTCCTTGAAACTTTTCTATTAGCTCAGCAGTTTCTCGAGTCGAGCCATCATCGGCAATAATTACTTCAAAATCTTTTTCAGTTTGAATAGAGAATCCAAGCAACACTTTTCGCAGCCATTCTTCTGAATTGTATGTGGTAATTATTACGGATAATTTCATTGATACAATAATATCAAAAAAATAAATGCTTTTGATAATTATTTTATTTCTTATTTCTGTGTTTCCATCTTTTGTGAGTCCAAAGATAAAATTCCGGAGCTTCAAGGATCTGTTGCTCTACTTTTCTTAGGAATGTCTCTGTGATTTGGTAATCGGGAACCGATTTTACATCATCAGATAATAATTCAATGGTAGCTTCATAATAACCTCGCTTAACTTTTTCAACCTTCAAAAAAACAACGTTCATATCGTGACTTTTAGAAATCAATTCAGCACCTACGTACACCGGAACTTCAATTCCCATAAATTTACTCCAATAGGTTTTTGATTTAACCTGAGGTGATTGATCGCTGGCAAATCCATATATAGCATGATTCCCTTTTCTTTCATTACTTTCAATTATCGCACGAGTTTCACGGGTTGTAATTAAATAAGCTTTAAATCGAGAACGTATTTTTTTTACCAACCGGTCAAAGTAAGGATTATTAATTTTTTTATAAATAGCATATCCTTCATAATTAATTCTTCCGTTCATTGAAATTACCCATTCATAACTGGCATAATGTGCACACATCAAAGCAACGCTTTTCCCTTTTTTTTCTAACTCAAGATACTCAGGAAGATTTTTAAACACAAAACGTTTTTCGATTTCTTTCACTGAAATAGTCATTGTTTTAATCATTTCAAGAAACATATCACATAAATGTTTATATGATTTTTTTTCAATCAACAAACGTTCCTGATCACTCAAATGAGGCAAAGCCAAAGCTAAATTCTCTCGAACTGTTTTTTTTCGGTAACCAATAATTCGATATACCAATATATAAACACAATCGGAAAGTATATATAGTAGTCGGAACGGTAAAATCGAAATCAAAAAAAGTATCGGATATAAAAGTAAATAGAGTAAAAACTGCATTTTTATTTTTTTGCAAATATAGCCAAAAGTAAATTCTCATTGTTTACCTTATCTTTGCTAAAATTTTGAAAAAATGAATATCAACGAAGAAGTTCATAATGCATTTGAAATAATACAAAACGGAGGAATAATTCTTTATCCAACCGATACGGTTTGGGGAATTGGTTGTGACGCAACAAATCCTGAAGCCATCAAAAAAATTTATGCTTTAAAACAACGAGAAGAAAGTAAAAGCATGATTGTACTGATGAATGGCGAAAAAATGATGTACAATGTTTTCAAAGAAATCCCCGAAGTTGCTTGGCAAATTCTTGATTTATCAGAGAAACCAACAACTTTAATACTTGATAATCCGAGAAATGTCGCTCCAAATGTAATTGCCGAAGACAGTACTCTTGGCGTCCGCATAGTAAAAGAACCTTTTTGCTTCAAATTGATGGAACGAATGAAAAAACCATTGGTTTCAACTTCAGCTAATATTTCGGGAATGTTTACGCCAAAATCTTTCAAAGAAATTGCTCCCGAAATTGTGAATGGTGTTGACTATGTAGTAAATTTGCATCACGAAAAAATTTGTGACAAACCGTCAACGATTATTAAATTAACAAGCGATAGTCAAGTAACTATTATTCGCAAGTAACTAATTTGAAGATTTGAAGATTTGAAAATGTTAGTCAATTTTCAAATTATCTAATTTTCAAATTTTCAAATTGAACATGAATTACAAACAAGCCTTAAACAATCCAATATTTGAAATAATCTCTAAAGCAAGTCAAGAACTTGGTTTGGAAAGTTATGTTATTGGCGGATTTGTTCGAGATTTTTTATTGCAACGTGACTTTAAGAAAGATATCGATATTGTTGCTGTCGGCTCCGGAATTGATTTGGCATTAAAGGTTTCGGAATTGTTGCCAAACAAACCTAAAGTTCAAGTTTTTAAGAATTATGGAACAGCAATGCTTCGTTACAAAGAAATTGACATTGAATTTGTTGGCGCACGAAAAGAAAGCTATACAGAAGAAAGTCGTAATCCAACTGTTGAAAACGGAACATTAGAAGATGACCAAAACCGTCGTGATTTCACTATAAATGCGTTAGCTTTTTCATTAAATCCAGTTAATTATGGTGAACTAGTTGATCCATTTGATGGATTAAGTGATTTGAAAAATAAAATTATCAAAACACCTTTAGAACCTTATATCACCTATTCGGATGACCCGTTGCGAATGTTACGTGGAATTCGTTTTGCTACGCAATTAAACTTTACTATCGAAGAAAAATCATTACAAGCCATTGCCGACAATAAAGACCGAATAAAAATTATTTCAGGTGAAAGAATTGTGGATGAATTAAACAAAATTCTTACCACCGAAAAACCATCTATTGGATTTTTACATTTATACAAAACCGGTTTACTTGATATTATTTTACCTGAATTGACAGCCTTAAATAATGTGGAAGAAATTGAAGGTCATACACATAAAAACAATTTTTATCACACGCTTGAAGTAGTCGATAATATTTGCCCAAATACTGATGATGTATGGCTTCGTTGGGCAGCATTATTACACGATATCGGTAAAGCACCAACCAAACGTTTTCATAAAAAACAAGGCTGGACATTCCACGGACACGAATTTTTAGGTGGAAAAATGGTCAAAAAAATATTTGAACGTTTACACATGCCATTAAATCATAAAATGAAATTTGTTCAAAAAATGGTTATGATGAGTTCGAGACCAATTGTTTTGGCAGAAGAAATTGTTACCGATTCGGCCGTGCGACGATTGGTTTTTGATGCCGGTGAAGATGTCGATAATTTAATGACACTTTGTGAAGCTGATATTACCACCAAAAACCCGAAGAAATTCAAGAAATACCACGACAATTTTGATATTGTTCGCAAGAAAATCATTGAAGTAGAAGAACGTGATCGTGTTCGTAATTTTCAACCTCCTATTTCGGGAGAAGAAATTATGGAATTATTCAACTTAAAGCCATCTCGTGAAATTGGTATTTTGAAAGAAGCTGTAAAAGAAGCTATTCTGGAAGGTGAGATTCAAAATGAATATCAAGCCGCTTTAGATTTTGTTTTAAAAAGAGCAGAGAAATTAGGATTAAAAAAAATATAGCCACTGATTCACTGATTTTTATCCAATTTATATAAAAATCAGTGAATTAGTGGCAAAAAAATAATTATGAAAAAAGATAAATCAGTCATTTACTGGCTACTTTCAGGATGTATTTTGCTTTTTATAATGGTTACTGTTGGTGGTATTACTCGATTGACCAACTCGGGATTATCGATGACCGATTGGCATTTGGTCACCGACACTTTTCCGCCAATGAGTGAAGAAAAATGGCAAGCTGCTTTTGACGAATACAAGAAATTTCCCGAATATCAAAAGATTAACATTCATAACGATTTTCAACTCGACGATTATAAATTTATCTATTTTTGGGAATGGTTTCACCGTTTTATTGGTCGAATTATCGGTTTGGTTTTCATTGTTCCGTTTGTTTACTTTTTAATCAAAAAACGAATTGATAACGCTACACTTAAAAAATGTTTTGTTCTCCTTTTTATGGGGGGATTTCAAGGTTTTTTAGGTTGGTTTATGGTAAAAAGCGGTTTAATTGACAATCCGGATGTTAGTCATTTTCGATTAGCTTTGCATTTAACTTTTGCCTTCATAACCTTTGCTTACACGCTTTGGGTTGCATTGGATTTAATTTATCCTGACCGAAATGAAGTAATTTTTCCATTAAAAAAACTGGCTCGAATAACTTTAGTTTTTCTTATTATTCAAATTATTTACGGCGGTTTTGTTGCCGGATTAAACGCCGGATTAATTCATAATCATTGGCCTTTAATGAGTGATGGTCAATTTTTTCATGACAGTATTAAATTGGAATACGATAGTTGGTTACTTCGCTTTACCGAAGGAAAAAGTGGTGTTCAATTTGTTCACAGAACAATGGCTTATTTTGTAGTTGGTTTGATTTTACTTTTATATTTCAGAAGTAGAAAATATTCACTTTCAACCCAGCAAAAAAATGGATTGAACGCATTGGTTATTTTAGTTTTTGTTCAGTTTGGATTGGGTGTTTTTACACTTTTATTTGCCGTCCCGTTATGGTTAGGTTTAACACATCAAATAGTCGCATTTTTTCTTTTAACCGCAATGACATATACTTTGCATCGATTGAGCAAATAACACTAATTAATAAGTATTGTTTAAATTATACTTTTTTCCAAATCAAGTTTACATTAAAATCTCCGGACAACAATTCATTGTCTTCTATAGGCTGTAAACCTGTTTCTTTAACAACAAATGGAGAATAATTATAAGACCTCAATAATTTGAGTAATTTATCAGGTTCTAAACCAGCTTTACGCATATAACCCGGTGAAAATTCAGCCAATATTGTTGGAACATGTTTAAGAAACTCTTTTCCACCAAGAAATGCAAAATATTCATAACCTTCAATATCTATTTTTAAAAACTTAATTCTTGAAACATCAATAGACTTTTCCTTTACATACTCATCAAAACTGGTTATTTTTACATCTATTGATGGTCCGCTGTTAATATTTAGCATCGAATGCCTGCCTTGATTCCCTTTTTTATACAAATACAATTTTAGAATATCTGCTTTTTCACCTATTCCGCAATTATTTGGAAATACATTTTCAGATTTATTACGCTCCAGATTGGAAACCAATATTTCAAAATTTTCCGGATCCGGTTCAAAACTATGTATTTCTACTCCTTTGAAGTATTTGGATAATAAATTAGAATACCAACCTATATTTGCTCCAACATCAAAAACTACATCACCTGCTTTTAAGTCTAAATTATTTAAGAGATAATTTGTCAAATCTTCTTCATACAATCCATGTTTAAAAATAGTTCGTCCAACACTATCAGGAGTCCTGAATTTAAACTTTAGGTCATACTTCTTTGAACGTCCAATCATTGATTTTTTATTTAGTACATATCTGTTAAATAAGTACATAATGGATTTTGTATAATAGTTTGGTTTGTTATCTGACATATTATTTTAAACGAATTTTATTTTGGTGATATTAATCTAATTTTTGAACCCCAAATATATAAATTCATTTTAATTTTAACTTTTTTTTACCAATTATAATACCTAATTATCAAAAATAAAAAAGACATCTCATCGATGTCTTTTTATTTAATCTAACTTATACTATGCTTTTTTCTTCACTTTTATTGAACAACCTATGGCTTTGGTTACTTCGGGTGAAGGTGCTGAACCTTTTTCTAAAGCTGCAATAGCATTTTCAAGATATTTCTCTTTAACTGCCGAAGCATCATCAGTATTATCATCAATAGCACCAATATATTTTACAGTATGATTTTTATCTAAAAGAAATACATGCGGTGTTTTGGTCGCACCATATTGCGGATAGATTTTTTGTCCTTCATCAACTAAATAAGGAAAAGCAAACTTTTTATCCTTAGCTTTCTTTTGCATTAATTCAAAAGTATCATCCGGTTGTGCTTCGGGATCATTTGGATTGATTGCCAAAAGAATATAACCTTTCTCTTTATATTTCCTTGCCAAATCATTGATTCTATCTTCATATTTAATAGCAAACGGACATGTATTGCAAGTAAAAACAATAATAAAACCTTTGGCATCTTTATAATTTGACATGCTGTAAAACTTTCCATCAACTGATTTTAGTTTAAAATCGGTTGCTGCATCACCGGGTTTATAACCATTTGATACCGGATTTTCGCTAACCAAAAAGGAAGAGAAAAAAAACATAAGTAGTGATAACACCTTCATAATTTTTTATTTTAGATTGATAAATGAGTTAATATATTCGTTAAGTTCTTCAAAATTTTCAAAATCGCGTTCGGCAAATTGTTTTTTCTTTCCGTTGAGAAGTAACGTTGCCGGAATAGCACCCGACCAATCGACATCAACTTTGGAAAGCCACGTGTTATAATCTTTGTCTGCCAAAAGCAACACTTTGGATTTCAGTTTTCTTTTTTCGATAAACGGAATAAGTTTTTTGTCTAAATCTTTTTTACTATCTAAGCTAACCAAAATGACTTTTACATTATTATTTTCAGCATTTAGTTTTTCAAAATAAGGTAATTCTTTGATACACGGCGCACACCAAGTCGCCCAAAAATTGATGACATAAATGTTTTCATCTTCTATCAAAACATTTTTGGCAAAATCATCATAGGTTTCATAAACTCTAACTTTTTCCTGCGCTTGAACCGAAAAAGCAACGAATAGTAAAACGAATAAATGCTGAATAGATTTTTTTGTCATAATGCACGAAGTTACTGAGTTATAACAAAAAGCTGTTTTATGTTAACAAAATTTTATTATTGTTTTGCAATTGTTACAAGCAAACTTTGTCATTCTGAACATAGCGTTAGCGAAGTGAAGAATCTCATAACTAAAATCAGTTGATTTGATTTCTCCTTCGTCGAAATGACAAAGTTGATATAAAAATCTTTACTTTAGTAGTTCAATTCTACAATTATGAAAGAAGAAATTGCTACTTATATTTCGCATTTGGACAAAAATTATCAGGAAATTGCTAATCGATTATTTGAAATTATTGAAGCGAATTTGGTTTCAACTGAAAATGAAATTTGGCATCGTCATCCTGTTTGGTTTATTGACGGAAACCCGATTATTGGTTTTGACAAATTGAAAAACGGTTTGCGATTGATGTTTTGGAGTGGCGCAAGCTTTGGAGAAGAACAACTAAAAATTGGCTCAGGAAAATTCAAAGATGCTTCGATAACTTACACGTCTTTAGACCAAGTAAATACTGAGGATGTAAAACGTTGGATTGAAAAAGCTGCCAAAATACAATGGGATTATAAAAACATTGTAAAACGAAAAGGTCGATTGGAACCGTTGGTTGGGATTGAATAATTATCTGAAAAACAACCTTAATTTTTAATAAATAAATTGCAATAAATGAAGAATCAAAATTGTTATGTGGAATTTAAAATTGATGATTATGAAAAGTTCTATTGTTTGAAGCAAGTTTTCGAATTATTCAAAATAGCAAAAAATAATAACAAACCTCAAAATGATAAATTTTGGTTAAATAATTTTCCTAAATATGTTCTAGAGAAGTTTTACTTTTTAGATACAGATACAAAACCTAACTTTGAAACATCAAAAATTACAGAATTCAATTGGCACTTTTATTCATTTATAGAATTACTTGAAAAAAATTACGAAATTGAATATGTGACTTGTGAAGAAATAGACGAAAACAAAGGTAAAATTGAGTATCTTCCATATAGTTATCCATATGGAGGAATTACAGGATTAGTAACTTTTGTGAATTCATTTGACTGTGAACCAACGAAAATAGATGACGGAACAAGTTTATACAAAATAGAGTTTTTAAAAAATGGTGATTTCAATATAATAGATTTGGAAGATATCAAAAAACAAAATAGTTCTGAAAAACCTTTTAACACTAACAAACTTTTAAAGAAATTTATAAATCGATTAAAAAGATAAAACTATTACATCTGTTTTATACATTGCAATACTCTCTACTCTACTCTACCCCAACCATTCCTTAAAATCATTTACACGTTCACGAGCAAAAGTAAATTTTATATTTTTTGTAAAAATTACCAATTTTTGGTAACTTTGATTAAAATTAAAAATCATGGGACGAAATACATCTGTTTCTTTGGGAGATTATTTTGAAGATTTTGTAGATAAAAAAGTTAACCAAGGTCGTTTTAAAAATACAAGCGAAGTTATTCGTGCTGGTTTACGCTTGTTAGAAGAAGAAGAGAATAAAATTCTAGCTTTAAAAAATGCTATTCACGAAGGAATTGAAAGTGGAATTGCTGAAAATTTTGATGCAAAAAATAATCTTGAACTTCTAAAAGCAAAGAAAAAAAATGGCTAATTTTTTATTAACCAATAAAGCCGTTGATGATTTATCTGAAATTTGGAATTACACCTTTGAAGAATGGTCAGAAAGCCAAGCTGATAAATATTATTTTCAACTTCTAAGCAATTGTAAAGAGTTAGCAAAAAATCAAAATCTTGGTAAAAACTATTCTGAAATCTCAAAAGAAATTTTCGGATACAAATCTGGAAGACATATCATTTTTTATCGAAAAACAGATAAAGAAGCGATAGAGATTACAAGGTTTTTACATTTTCAAATGGATTTGAAAAATAGAATTCAGGATTAAATTACCCCAACCATTCCTTAAAATCATTCACGCGTTCGCGCGCTACAATTACCTCATCATCTTTATAAGTTGGTAAAATCACTTTTAAACGGGAATTGCTATGTAACTGGATTTCTTTGATGGCTTTCATCGGGATGATGAATTTTCTTGAAACACGGTAAAAATCTTTGGGATCGAGTTCGGTTTCGAGTTGTTCCAACGTATTGTCTAAAAGATAATCACGATTGTCCAAAGTATGCAGATATGTTCCTTTGTTTTCGCTGTAAAAACATTCTACCTCATCAATATTTACCATCTTTAGTTGTTGTCCCATTTTGATTGTGAAACGTTTTTTATATTCTCTGTCAATCGGGTTTACCAACATTCGTTTGATAGCTTCAAAATCTAAATTAGTTACGACGCTTTTTTGAAATTGATTTTTGAATTTTACAATTGCAATTTCCAAATCGTCTTCATCAATTGGTTTCAGTAAATAGTCAATACTGTTCAGTTTAAAAGCTCGTAACGCATATTCATCATAAGCCGTTGTGAAAATCACCGCGCTTTTAATATCGATTTGCTCAAATATTTCAAACGATAATCCATCGGAAAGTTGAATATCCAAAAAGATTAAATCAGGATGTACATTGGAATTAAACCAATTTACAGCTTCTTCTACTGAATGTAGCATGGTATTGACTTGCAATCCTAATTTTTCTACTTTCCTTTGAAGCAGTCGCGCTGCCGGTTTTTCGTCTTCTATAATGATAATATTCATTTGGTTATTGTGGATTTGGTTATTTGTGGATTTGCCCTTCGACTGCGCTCAAGGTGACAACTAAAAACTGAGAACTGTCAACTGAAATTATTCCCATTTATTGCTTTTTTCTTTTTCCATTAATTCTTTGATTTTCTTCTCTTCCCAATCGTTGCCTAAAATCATACCCGGAAGAAAAACCGAAAGTCCGTGAGCCAATAGACCAATTCCCCAAAAGAATGGTGTAGTTAACGTCTTCCATTGGAAATAACTTTCACCTTCATTAACACTTTGAGCGTTTAGTATGAAAATCATAATGTTAACTACAATGTAAACTAGTAAATGGGAATAAAAACCTTTAATTTTTTTAACTCGCTTGGCAGCTTCTCTATATCTTATTTCGTCTTGATTTTCCATAACTATTTATATTTATTTTTTGACTTTTCTTCGTCCATGAATTCTTTTATTTTTCTCTCTTCCCAATCTCTTCCAATAAACGAAAAGATGTTAAAAACCATTATGGCATGAACAAATACTCCAATTCCCCATCCTAATAATGACCAAAAGAACCAAAGATATTGTGGTGTATATTTTAAATTAATAAAAATCAGTACAACCATAACCAACAGGTAACACATCAAGTGAATATAAAAACCTTTTATTTCCTGCACTTGCTTTTTAGCCTTTTGATATCTTTCAAATTCGTTGCTATTCGTTTCCATAATTACTCCCATTTTTGATTAGCAGATTTTTCCTTTTCCATTATTTTATTAACTCTCTTTTGTTCCCAGTTATATCCAAATACTTTTTCTGTAAAAAACAATCTAACGCCTTGTACCACTAAACAAAATGTCCAAAACCACATTACAAATTCGTTGATATATTTTATAGGTAAAAAATTCAACGGAGCACCGAAATAAGTTTTTGACACATAAATGGCCACTCCTATTGCATAAACCAATAAGTGATTATAGAATTTCTTTGTTCTGTTTATTCGTTCTCTGGCTAATTGCTCCAATGCTTTTTGGTTATCCTGATTATTCATAACTATTTCCATTTTCCGTTCTGATTATTTTCTTTTTCCAAAATCTCTCTGATTTTCTTTTCTTCCCACGTTTTTCCATAGCCAAAAACTTCAAGTGCGTGAAACGCTACTCCCATTCCCCATCCTAACAATGGGAACCAAAACCATTGGAATTTAGTTGTACTTAAATTAATAAAAATCAATATAGGAATTACGAAACAGTACGAAATTAAGTTTCCGTAAAATCCTTTTATCTGATCTACTCTTTCTTTAGCTCTTACATAAGCCATATTTTCGTTATATATATTTTGTGTTTCCATGATGGCAATTTGTTTGGTTAAAATTGGAATTTTCACTTTAAAAACTTCTGATGTTTCTTCCACCAAAACTTTTCTCTCCGAAATCAGCGCGTAGCGATTAACAATATTTTGTAAACCAACTCCTTTTCGGTCTTGTAAGGTTTCCTTTTTTTGTAAATTATTCTCAATGATTAAATAATTATTTTCAATATAAATTTTAATATGTAGTGGTTTTTGCTCACTAACTACATTATGTTTGATTGTGTTTTCCAAAAGCAATTGTAACGACAACGGAACGACTTTGGCTTCCATATTATCAAAATCCGTTGGCAATTCATAGCTGATACTATTTTCAAAACGCATTTTGAGTAAATTCATGTACGTTTTGGCAAACTGCAATTCTTCTTCTACCGAAACCAATTCTTTATCTTTTTGTTCCAAAACATAGCGATAGATTTTGGATAACGAAGTGGTAAATCGTTGTGCATTATCGGGATTTTCTTCTATCAAAGAACTCAATACATTCAAACTGTTGAACAAAAAATGAGGATCAATTTGATTTTTTAAACTCTCAAATTTAGCCGATGCTGTTCCGGCTATAACTTTTTGTTCTTTTACTCGGTTTTCATTATAGGCTTTGTAGAAATAAAAAGCATGAATGGCTAGAATTACAATGAAAGTAATAATAATTGCTACCAGATAATTACTCATTCTTTCACCATTCCAAAAATCTGAAAAGGATTTTCCTTCTATAATGACATCTTCAAAAACACGAAGAGAGAAAATAACTGCTAACGAGCCTATAAATGAGGCTAAAAAACCTATTGTCAATCTTTTAGGTGTAAATCTGTCATTTTTAAAAACTCTGTTCAGATAAATAAACAGAAGAGCATTGAACATGTGCAGGCAAATTCCATAAAGCATGGTGTAGCCAAAATTGGTCAATAATGCACTATTAAAAGAAACTTTATTTCCGATTATATATTGTATTCCTAAAAGAACCATAAAAATGACTAAGGCAATAATAACCGCTCTATAAAATTCTTTGATTAATTTTTGTATCATGACCATTGTTTTAAAATGAGACTTTTACAAATAACTTTTGATTATTTACAACTTTTCAATGCTTCTTTTGCTCTGTCTTCACCCCAATTTGGATGAAATACTGTCTCAGGTTTAAAAGTAGCAAATAATTCTGTAGCTTTTGCAATTTGTGCACAGATAGGCTTGGTATCGGCTCCACTCCATTTTGCTCCGCCAAGTTCAAATTCGGCTTTGCTAAAAACTACTCTCGGATTATTTGGTGCAATTGCCAATGCTTTATAATATTGTTCCATTGCCAATCCTGAATATTTCATTCCGTTTGTCATTGGATCTTGTACTAAAATTGCAGTATAAACCATTGCCTGTAATACCATGATCTCTGCATTATTTGGGGAAATCAATGTTGCATTATCAACTGCATTTTGAGCTTTCTCAATTAAAGCCGTTGCTTTTTCTTTATTCTTTGGATTAAAAGCTTCTACAGCGTTAATCATTCCAATGTAATAACTTGGCAACCAATTGTTTTTTTCTACTGTAGCTATTCTTTCAAATAAAGCGGTTGCTTCAGTTGTTTTTCCTTCACCCCAAAGTGATAATGCTTTTTGCATTCCTGTTTCATATTGGGTTTGTGCTGTCAATAATGAACAAACAAAAAAAGCGGTAATGGTAATAATTGTTCTCATGATTTTAATTTTTAATGTTGATGAATTGAAACTTGTTTTTAATTACACTTCAAAAGTATTTCGGTTTTATACCTTTTAAAATTTATACTTACCGAACTGTTGATTTTAATAGATGAATTGTTTCTCTTTTAGTGAAGAGTAATTAGTGAATAGTGATTAGCTAAAAACTCTTTACTTCTCTCTCTTTACTAGTCACTTTTAACTACAAATTATTCAACTGATTATCTTTTTTATTATCGCTGGTGGTCCAAAAGAAACCTACAAAGAAAAACTGATCAGCTGTTGGACGAATAGTTCTTCTTTCATAAACGCCATTAGTATTTACTGCGTTGGCATATTCATAACCAAAGACATTTTGTGTTGCCAAAACATTAGAAGCTGAGAAATACAAAATCTTTTGTTGCGAAATCAAATAAGCCCAACCCAAACTAAGATTGTTATAACCTTTAGTTCTTCCGTTCATAAATGTTGCCTCATTTGGATTATTATAAGGTCTTCCTGTTGAGAAACTATTCGTAATACTTAACTGTGAACGTAATTTGTTAATCCACCATTTTGATACGACACTCAAACTGTGTTTGGCTACAAAATTTGGGGTAACTTCTGTTGGATAATTACGATAATCTCTTTGCGTATCGATATAAGAATAAGAAATCCAATATTCTAAATTTTTAATTGTGCTGTTATCTCTCCAGAGCATTTCAAAACCTTTGGCATAACCAAAACCACCATTAGTAAACTCACTGTCAAATTGAGAAACAGCAGTATCATATTTAACCAAATCACTATACTTTTTATAATAGGCTTCGGCTCTAAATAACTTACGATTCTTATTATACAAAAAATTCAAAATATAATGATCTGCTTTTTCACTTTCTAAATAGTCAGCATATTTCAGATAATCTTGTCTTGGTGCTTGGGTAAAACTTCCGTAAGCCAATGAAAACTGACCATATTTTGATACTTTATAGGCTAATGATGCTCTTGGCGATACAGCGGTTTCGTTTAATAAATCATTATTAGACAAACGAACACCAAATTTTCCGGCAAACTTTTTGGAAAAGAAAATATCGGTTTCTGCATAAGCAGCTGCAATATTAGCATTGTATCCGCTACTGAAAGTAAAATCTTCATTTGAATTATAATCTTCGTCAAATTTTGTAATGAAATAATCCGCACCAAAAGTTAATTTTACTCTTTCGGAAAAAGATTTTTTCAATTTTAATTTCAAATGAGATGAATGCTCTTGATTAGCCACATTATCCTGTGAAAAACCAATTTCATTTTTCCCATAACCATAACTTAAACCACTGAATAATTGCCATTGGTTACTAAAGTTCGCTTTATAAGAAGCGTTTAGATAAAAGTTGTTGTTCTCCAAATCAATTCGGGTTTTCTCAATCGAGTTGATGCTTTCTTGATTAATACTAAATTGTGATACATCAAAAGCTGCATATAATTTGAAAATGCCGTTATCAAATGTTCGTCTGTATACTGATTCACCCGAAAGCGACTGAAATGGTTTGTTCCAATCCATATTTTGAGGTACAAGTTTTTGGTAAGGCGCCAAATTCATATAAGCTGCATTGAATGACAACGAATTTTTCTCCCAAACCTGAGTATTTGCCAAACCTAAACCAACAGTCATCAAAGAAATATCGGTTTTCTCCTGAATTTCTTCATCTTTCGTGTTTAATAACAACACGCTCGAAAGTGCTTCGCCATATTCCGCCGAATAACCACCTGTTGAAAAAGACATTCCACTAAACAAAAACGGAGAAAATCGACCGCGTGTAGGAACATTTCCTGCTGTTGAACCATAAGGTTGTGCTACGCGAATTCCATCTACAAAAGTTTGGGTTTCATCAGCTTCACCACCACGAACAAATAAACGTCCGTCTTCGCCAACAGTTTGCGTTCCCGGCAACGTTTGTAATGCCGAAACAATATCGCCATTAGAACCTGCCGTAGTAACAATATCCAAAGGTTTTAAAACCGAAACTCTTGCTTTTTCACCTGCGTCAAATGTTCCTGCTGTAACAACAACAGCATCAAGCGTATTGACACTTTCACGAAGTTTAAACGATTTATTTTTACAGTTAGCAACATCAATCGGAGTATTTAATGTTTCATAGGTAAGAAATGAAATAACCAAAATCTGATTCCCTAAAGCTGTGGTTTGAAAACTAAATTTTCCATTTTCATCTGATGACGTTCCATCATAAGTTCCTTCAATAAAAATGTTCACTCCTGCTAATGGTTTATTTTTTTCATCCAATACAGTTCCGGAGATTTCCGTTTGTGCCAAAGTAATAAAACTGATAAAAAATAAAAATAAAGTGTAAAATGATTTCATGGTTGTTGTATTTTGATAGGACAAAATTGCATCTACCATCATCCTAATACAATTTAATTTTACTGAATTGTATTTTTTTGGGGATGAAGTGTAATTCAGCAATCAACTTTATTCCTTTTTTAAGAATTTCAGCCAACAACCTATCTTATTATTTCAATATCTTTGCCTAACTAAATCGTTATCGTAAATGGAAGAATGTATTTCAGTCTTTGATATGCTAAAAATTGGTGTTGGTCCGTCAAGTTCACACACACTTGGTCCTTGGCGTGCTGCCGAACGCTTTTTAAACGAATTGAAAGAAGAAAATGAAAATCAATTGGATAAAATTACTCATGTAAAAGTTGATTTGTATGGTTCGTTATCGCTTACGGGAAAAGGTCACGCTACTGATTTGGCCGTGATGCTTGGACTAAGCGGTCAAGATCCCGAATACATTCCGGTGCAACATATTGATACAATTATTCAATCGATAAATAAAAATCACGAAATCAAACTTGCAGATAAATTAACGATTACTTTCAATCCTGAAACAGATATTGTTTTTAACCGTAACTTTCTTCCGTTTCATGCCAACGGAATGACATTTACAGCTACGACTAATGATGGAACAAAAATCATTTCAACTTTTTATTCTATCGGTGGCGGATTTGTCGTAAAAGAAGAACGCGAAAATGCTAAGAAAAAACATCAAATAAAATGTGCTTTCCCATTTCCTATTCAAAATGCAGAAGAGTTATTGCAATATACTATCAAGGAAAATAAATCGATATCTGAGATTGTGTATGCCAATGAAATCTCAATGCGCCCCGAAGCAGAAGTTCATAGCGAATTAATGCGTATTTGGAATACCATGCTTGAATGTATGTACATTGGTTGTCATAGCGAAGGTATACTTCCCGGCGGATTAAACGTTCGCCGAAGAGCTTTTGATATGCATCAAAACCTCATCGGTTTATCTAATTACAATTCACCGCAAGAATGGCTGGAAACCATTAGAAAAACAGAAGTAAAATTTCGTCAGATTTTGAAATGGGTTTCTTGTTTTGCTTTAGCAGTTAATGAAGTTAATGCGGCTTTAGGTCGAGTTGTTACCGCTCCAACTAACGGAAGTTCCGGCGTAATTCCGGCTGTTTTAATGTATTATATGGTTATTGAAAATCATCAGGCAGACGAAAAACAAATCAAAAAATTCCTGATGGTTGCCGGAGAAATTGGCAGTATTTTCAAAAAAGGTTCGACTATTTCAGCAGCAATGGGCGGATGCCAAGCTGAAATTGGTGTTTCCTCAGCAATGGCAGCCGGTGCTTTATGTGAAGTCATGGGCGGAACGCCAGACCAAGTTTTAATGGCTGCTGAAATTGCGATGGAGCATCATCTTGGTCTAACTTGTGATCCAATTGGCGGATTGGTTCAAATTCCTTGTATTGAGCGCAATACGATGGGCGCAATCAAAGCGATAAATGCCGCCGAATTAGCCTTAGAAACCGATGCGAAAAATGCCAAAGTTCCTTTGGATAAAGTCATCAACACAATGTGGGAAACCGCAAAGGATATGAATTCTAAATACAAAGAAACTTCAGAAGGTGGATTGGCTGTTGCTGTGAATATGGCAGATTGTTAAATTCAATTATTGCCTTCTGGTATCAATCAGGTGGATAATTTTCCAACCTAAAGCTTCTGTTTCTTTAAAAAGCATGAAAGCATTTACTCCTTTATGGCTAAGTTTTCCGTTTATATAAAATTCATATGGAGTCCAAACATGTGCCATTGCTCCGTCTATTTGAATATTGTAATTCAAGATTTTTTCTTCAAATTTCATATCCGACGGAATAGTTGCAATAGAAATATAAAACTCTTTAGGTGTTTCTTCTGTAAACCTATTTCCTTTCTCGGTTTCGGAAATTGTTTGTAAAATCAATTTACCAATACAAACCGATTTCATTTTTAGGCTGTCTTTAGCATGAAATCCCTGAAAAAAAGTCTCAATAGCTTTTTGAACTTCTTTCTTTTGTGCATTGGAACTAAATCCAAACAACAGAACAAAAATGAAAATATATTTTTTCATGACTTAATATTTAGACCATTTGTAAAGCTCTTTCCATGTTGGTTTTTTACCATACATTAAAATACCAACGCGATAAATTTTGGAAGCAAACCAAACTACTAAGAAAAATGTTCCAAAAAGTAATACCATCGAAACAGCTATTTGCCAAAGCGGTACTCCAAAAGGAATTCGCATCATCATCACAATTGGTGATGTTAATGGTATCATAGAGAAAACAGTCGCAACGGTTCCGTGTGGGTCATTAATTACCGTAAAAAATCCGATGTAAACTCCTAAAATTAAAGGCATAATGATTGGTAATAAAAACTGTTGTGAATCGGTTTCATTATCCACTGCCGCACCGATTGATGCATAAAATGAACTATATAGGAAATAACCTCCGATGAAGTAAAAAATAAACGAAATGATTATAGTTGCAATCGGTAAATTCCAAATCTCTTTAATATACATCTGCATTGTTCCGCCCATTTCTTGTTGTGCCGCTTGTATTGCCTGATCTTGAACTCCCGAAGTTGCTCCCATTTGAACTCCAAAAAATGTTGACAAAATAAACATTGCAGTAAGACCGAGAATAGCCCAAATTAAAAATTGTAAAATTCCTGCTAATGACGTTCCAATGATTTTTCCCATCATCAATTGGAATGGTTTTACTGACGAAATGATAACTTCAATGATACGAGAAATTTTTTCTTCTATAACACTTCGCATGACCATATTACCATAAATAACAATAAACATCATAATCAAGTAACCAAATGCCCCGCCAATAGCAATCTTCATTTCATTTAATCCTTTCAAAGACGCTTCTCCTGATGCTTTAGACAACTTAATTGAAACATCAGCATTGGCTTTGGTAATTGCCAAAGTATCCAATCCGGCTTTGACATAATTATCTTTGGTTAATTTATGATTTATCTTTCTTTCAATACTTTGAACAAAAATTACGCTCGGACTATCATTGGAAATATACTCAATCTTCTTTTGAAGTTCTTTATTATTGTCAGTTTTTGGAATAAACAACAATCCTTCATAATTTTCATTGATAATACTGTCTTTTAAAACATTTACATCAATATTTGATAAATTCAAGTAACTATATTCTTCGTTACTTTTGAATTCGTTGGCAAATAATCCGGTTTCATCATGAATAGCAATAGTTTTTTTATCTGCTTTCATTGTACTCAAGTATCCGACAAAAACACCTATTCCAACAAACAATAACGGACTTAAAAAAGTCATGACGATGAATGATTTGTTGCGAACCTTTGCTATAAATTCTCTTTTTATAATAAGACTTAATTTACTCATTTTTTAGACTTCTTAGATTTTTAGACTTCTTAGATTTTAATGATTGCTAAATTTTATTTTTCTAAAATTCTAACAATCTAATTTTCTAATAATCTATTGTGTTACAGTTTTAATAAAAATATCGTTGACACTCGGAATTTTTTCAACAAAATGAGTGACTTGTCCGCGTTGAACTAATGTTGAAAGCAATTCATTTGGTGTTGCATTTCCTAAATTAATCTGAAGTTTTAATTCGTCATGTAATGATTTGAAATCGGTTTGCGACAACGTAAACTTTTGCGACAAATCATACATTAATCCTTCAACATTGTTGGTCAAAATTCCAACTTCATAATCATTGGTTCTGTACTGTCTTTTAACATCGGTCAATTTTCCTTCTATAAGTTTATTTGATTTATGAATCAACGCAATATAATCACACATTTCTTCTACACTTTCCATTCGATGTGTAGAAAAAATAACTGATGTTCCTTTCTTGTTCAATTCAATAATTTCGTCTTTAATTAAATTGGCATTCACCGGATCAAATCCTGAAAATGGCTCGTCGAGTATCAGTAATTTAGGTTTATGTAGCACTGTTACCACAAATTGCACTTTTTGTGCCATTCCTTTTGACAATTCTTGAATCTTTTTATTCCACCAACCTTTAATTTCCAATCGTTCAAACCAATATTCCAGTTCTCGCTTAGCATCAGCTTTAGAAAGTCCTTTGAGCTGTGCTAAATACAAACACTGTTCTCCTACTTTCATCGTTTTATACAAACCGCGCTCTTCGGGCATATAACCAATCATGCCAACATGGGACGGATTTAATTTTTCGCCATCCAAAATAATTTCGCCGTTATCGGGCATTGTAATTTGATTGATAATTCGGATTAGAGATGTTTTTCCGGCTCCATTTGGACCAAGCAGCCCATAAATACTTCCTTTAGGAACAGCCAGTGAGACTTCATTAAGCGCTGTATAATCTCCATATTGCTTAATGACTTTGTTTACTTCAAGAATATTACTCATAACTATTTTTTAATTTCAACAGCAAAACCCAATGTGATTTTGAACCATTGATATTATCGTCTTTACTCGATTTTTTGTAAAAGTAACGAATAAGTAAGTAAGTCTAAATTTTTGTTACAAAAAAACCCACCCTGATTTTTACAAAAGGATGGGAAAAATTGCTATGAAAAAGAAATTACCTGTTTCCAAGTAATATCCCAAATGTAAAATTATTTTTTTAATTATGAAAACATATCTTTGACTTTTTCAAAAAAAGATTTGTCACTTTTTTCAGGATGAGGAATAAAGTTCTCCTCATTTATTGACTTTTCAAAGAATTGACGCTGTTCTTTGGTTAAAGTCTTTGGAGTCCAAACGTTTACATGTACTAATAAATCACCACTTCCATAACTGTTTAAACTCGGAATTCCCTTTCCTTTTAATCTTAAAATTTTACCGGACTGAATACCTTCTTCCAGTTTTATTCTCACTTTCCCATTAACGGTTTCAATATCTTTGGAAATACCTAAAGCTGCTTCAGGAAAGCTGATGTATAAATCGTAATGTAAATTTTCGCCTTCTCGTTTTAAGAATTCATGTTCTTGCTCTTCGATAGCAACGATTAAATCTCCGGCAATTCCATTTCCGGGAGCATCGTTTCCTTTTCCGGAAACCTTAAGTTGCATTCCATCTACAACCCCGGCAGGAATTTTGATAGAAACTGTTTCATCTTCCAATATCATTCCGTGAGCATCGGCATTATTTGGTTTACTCTCTATAGTTTGTCCTGAACCGCCACAAACATGGCAAGTTGTCGCGGTTTGCATTCGGCCCAAAATGGTATTGGTTACTTTTAAAACCTGACCTTGACCATTACAAGTAGAACACGTTTTATAACGAACTCCCGGTGCTTGTATTTTACGTTTTACTTTTACTTTTTTCTCTACACCATTGGCAATTTCTTCCAAAGTTAATTTCACTTTGATACGAAGATTACTTCCTTTTACTCGGCGTTGTCCTCCTGAACTTCCACCAAATCCTCCAAATCCTCCACCAAAAGCACTTCCGAAAATGTCCCCAAACTGACTGAAGATGTCGTCCATATTCATATGTCCATGACCACCAAATCCGCCGGCACCGTCAAAAGCTGCGTGACCATATTGATCATATCTTGCCTTTTTATCAGGATCGCTTAATACTTCATAAGCTTCAGCTGCTAATTTAAATTTCTCCTCAGCTTCTTTATTGCCCGGATTTTTATCGGGATGAAATTCAATTGCTTTCTTTCGGTAAGCTTTCTTAATTTCTTCCGCTGAAGCGCTTTTTGAAACGCCTAATATTTCGTAAAAATCTTTTTTGCTCATACTTCTAAATTAAAATTCCCTCGACTGCGCTCGGGATGACAATGACCTTTTATTAACGTGATATGTCACGTATCTATTCAAAAAAATGTACCGAAATTAATTTCCAATAACAACTTTTGGAAAACGAATAATTTTATCTCCTAATTTATAGCCTTTTTCAACCACATCTACAACCTTACCTTTTAAGTCTTCACTTGGAGCCGGAATTTGAGTAATTGCTTCAGCAAAATCGGCGTTAAAGTGATCTCCTGCTTTTAATTCAACTTGCTCCAAACCTTTTGAAACCAAAGTAGATTTCAGTTTTTCGTGAATTAATTCTACGCCTTTTACTAGTGATTCGTCTTCACTTTTAGCAATTTGAACCATAGCTCTATCAAAATCGTCTAAAACTGGCAACATGGCTTGTAAAACTTCCTGATTGGCAGTCTTGAATAAATCGATACGCTCTTTAGTCGTACGTTTTTTGAAATTTTCAAATTCGGCAAAAAGACGTAAAAATTTATCTTTCTCTTTGGCTAATTCTTCTTGTAATTGCTCCTCAAGGCTAAGTTCTTCAGCCGTTTCAACTTCATTTACAACATTTTCAGTTTCGTTTTCAATTGGATCCTTATCTGTGTTTTCAGTACTCATTTGTGTTTTATTTTTAAATATATCTTTGAATTTCATTTCTTTTATTTGTCACGAATACTTGTAAGCAAAAGTACTGCCAATTATATCAAAATGTCAAATTGTCATAAATATTTATGTTATTATTTATCACTATTACAGAAATCGTCTCAAAATTTAATATATTTTTAAGACTAAATCGTTTTCGGATGATTATATTTGTAAGTATATAAGGTTAGTGTTAAAAAAGGTTATTGTAATTATTAATTCAAAAAAAGATAAAAAAAGCGCCATATATATGGCGCTTTTTTATTGTAGTAAATTATCTAAACTACTTTCTAGAGTAGGATAATCAAACTGAAATCCCGAGTTTTTTATTTTTTCTGCACTCAATCTTTTACTACTAAAAAGTAAAAAGGACATTTCTCCTAAAACTAACTTCATTAAGAATTGAGGTATTTTGAACATGAAAAGTGGCTTTTTGAGTTTTTTAGCAACTATCATGGTAAACTCTTTATTAGTAACCGGAGTTGGCGCAACTGCATTAAAAGTTCCTTCTAATCTATTTTCCAAAATATGAATATAAATTTTAACCAAGTCATCGATATGTATCCATGATTGTACTTGATTTCCATTTCCCATTAATGACCCGAAACCAAATTTCACAGGTTTTATCATCTCCTGAAAAGCACTTCCTATTTGAGCAAAAACAACTCCTGTTCTTAACTTGCTTACTTTTATGGAAAGTGCCTCAAAAAGAGTGGCACTATCTTCCCATTTCTTTACAACACCAGCTAAAAAATCATTTGCAGTTTCGGTTGTTGTTTCCTCATAAACCGTATCAAAACTCTCTGGATAAACCGCTGTTCCTGAAGCTGAAATAATATGTTTTACGGAATGTGGTATTGATTTTAATGAATAAAAAAGAAGTACTGAAGATTTTACTCTGCTGTCAATAATTTCTTTTTTATAGGAAGATGTCCAACGTTGTGCAATAGTTGTTCCCGCTAAATGTATGATTATTTCAACTTCGTTAAAACAGTTTATATCAATCTCATTTGTGATTGGATTCCAATAAAAACCTTTATAATTGGCTTCTGTCTTGACTTTATCTTTTGATGTTGTAAGATAATGTATTGTATGATTTCTTGCCAAAAGCTGCTCAACCAATTTTGACCCTATCAATCCTGTTGCTCCTGTAATTAAAATTTTCATTGCATTTCTTTTGTTTCAAATTTATCCACATTTATGATAGCAACTCAACTTATACATTACTTTAACTATTGTTTAGGCTTCAATTTTATACTCCATTCAAATTCCAATTCTGAAACCTGATCACCTTTACTATCTTTCCCTATTGACTTCATCCAAATGGTTTGTCCTTCCCCTGTAGCAATTGTCTTTTGAATAGCTTCATCAATAAGATGACCATCAACACAAGTAAAAGTAATCAATCCTGTCGCTTTTTTAGAAAAATTACTCTTATTGTTAGCAACTAACATCGAAATACTCCTGCCGCTCTGTTTTATTTTCATCATTACCAATGCGCCGGTTGTTAGCTCTGCAGCCATAGCTTGAACTGCAAAATACATTGACTTAAACGGATTTTGGTTAAACCACTTATGCTTTACTGTCACAATACATTGCGTAGCCGAAATTGATTTTACTCTAACACCTGACCAATAAGCTGACGGTAATTTAAAAAATAAAAAGGCATTCAATTTTGAAGGTGAAAATTCCATGAAGTATTGATTTTGTTGTAAATATAGTAAAATCATCAGATAAATTTCATTTTTACAAAATGTTAATTTTTTGTTAATTTTAAGTACTTTGTATTGCATAATACCTTTTTTTAATTGTATCTTTGTATAAGAAATTAATAGCCTATCAATAGTATTATAAAGTTTCAATCATCAATCACAAATCAAAAACTAAAAAAGTAGAAATCATGACACCATCAACCAGCGAAAGAAACACAGCCACTTTCCTTCACTTAAGTACTTTGACACAATATTTTATTCCTTTTGGAAATTATATTTTGCCAATAATCATTTGGAGTGCTAAAAAAAATGAATCAACATTTGTAGACTCCAATGGAAAAAATGTTCTGAATTTTCAATTAAGTATGCTTTTATATTCATTATTAGTTTTAATTATTATCATTCCCATTTTTATTTATAGTGCTATAAAAGGAATTGTAATCAACAATATAGGAGAAGGAGAAGATTTTATAGTTGAAAATTTAAGTTTTGGAAATGCATCAGGATTTGTAATACTTGGAATTATAGTTTTTCTTGTCTTTTGCTTTATAAAAATCGTTGAATTTATACTTATAATATACGGTTCGGTAAAAGCTTCAAACGGTGAAGCTTATAAATATCCGTTAACTATAAGCTTCATCAAATAATCACAACATCATCAATCAAAAATCAATCATCATGAAGTATTTAATCATCATCGCAACGTTAATCGTCGGATGTTTATCTGAAGCTGTTGCTCAAGAAAAACCAATCACTGTAAGTGAAGTAAAAACAGAAAAAGAGGCTAATAAAGAATTTAAAATCAAAGCAAATGAAGATTTAGAAATTAAAGTAAATGTTATTCGCCCTAAAGAAGAAAACCTTGCTGTATTTATATTGGACAGACAACAAAATATAATTGCTCGAAGAGAAAATTTAAAGGAAGGCGAAAATAAGTTTACCTTTGAAATGGATAGTCAAGACGAATACACGGTAAGAATTACTAATTATAAACCATTCAAACTCGATGTTAGATTGGCGAAAAATTAAAAATCATCAAATCAATCAAAAAATGAACAGTTTAATCAACTCTGATTTGCCAAGGCGAACAGACTAAAAAATCAAAATCACACTATGAATATTGAGAACACAAAAGCCCAGATGCGCAAAGGAGTTTTAGAGTTCTGTATCTTATCTGTTTTAAAAGAAAAAGATGCTTATACTTCTGAAATATTAGATACTTTGAAAAACGCAAAATTGCTTGTCGTAGAAGGAACGGTTTATCCGCTACTAACAAGATTGAAAAACGACGGTTTACTCAACTACCGTTGGGAAGAATCAACTTCGGGACCACCAAGAAAATATTATGGTTTGACCGAATTAGGAAAAACATTTTTAACAGAACTAAACGGCACTTGGACTGAATTATCCGATGCTGTAAACATCATAACCAATCAAAAATAACAATCATGAACAAAACAGTAAATATTAATATAGGTGGTTTATTCTTTCACATAGATGAAGATGCGTACCAAAAGTTATCAAGATATTTTGATGCAATAAAACGTTCACTTTCAAACTCATCCGGAAAAGATGAAATCATGAAAGATATTGAAATGCGTGTAGCTGAGCTTTTAACAGAACAACAAAAATCAGACAAACACGTAATCAATCTAAAAGATGTTGATCAAGTAGTTACTGTAATGGGACAACCCGAAGATTACAGAATTGACGATGACAATCAAGAGCCAAGCAGTACTAACTTTACATCATCACCATCCGGAAGAAAAAAATTATATCGTGATAAAGACAACGGGTTAATTGCGGGAGTTTGTACTGGTTTAGGACATTACTTTGGAATAGATTCGGTTTGGATAAAAATCATGTTCTTAATTTTTGTTTTTGCTGGTTTCGGTACCGGAGTAATCGCTTATTTCATTCTTTGGATTGCTACTCCAAAAGCAATTACTACAGCTGAAAAATTGGAAATGACAGGCGAACCTGTAACGATTTCCAATATCGAAAAAAAAGTTAGAGAAGAATATGAAAATGTTTCCAATAAATTCAAAAATGCTAATTATGATGAAATGGGAAACAAAGTTAAATCGGGAACTGAAAGAGCAGCTAATGGCTTAGGCGATGTCATAATGAAAATTTTTAATGCTTTTGCCAAAGTTCTTGGCGCATTAATAGTTATTTTTTCAGGATTTTCATTAGCAGGATTATTAATCGGATTATTAACTTTTAGTAGTACATCTTTTATTGATACTCCTTGGCAACGTTATATTGATGCTGTAAATTATACTGATGTTCCGCTTTGGTTATGTGGTATATTAATGTTTTTTGCTATTGGTATTCCTTTATTTTTCTTCCTTCTTTTAGGTTTAAAATTATTAATAAACAACCTAAAATCAATTGGAAGTGTAGCTAAATATAGTTTGTTAGCCATTTGGATCTTTACAATCTGTGCTTTAATATTTATTGGAGTAAAACAATCTACAGAACGCGCTTTTGAAGGGAAAATTGTTCAAAAAGAAACAATAGAAATATCAGCATCTGACACATTAAATATCAGGTTTGTAAACAATGATTTCTTCTCAAAAAACATCTACGAACACAAAGATTTTGTTTTTACACAAGACTCAGCTAAAAATGAGGTGATTTATTCTAATAATGTAAAATTCTTCATCAAAAGAACCGACAAAAAACAACCTTATCTTCAAATTGAAAAAATTGCAGAAGGAAAATCATTTAAAGAAGCCAACGAAAGGGCAGAAAAAATTAAATACGCTTTCAAAGTTTCAGGAAATCAACTACTTTTAGATAATTATTTGGTAACCGAAATGGCAAGTAAATTTAGAAACCAAGAAGTAGAAATATATCTTTATTTACCTGTTGGAACATTATTCAAAGCTGATAGTACTGTACAAGAATTTGATTATTCGGAAAATGATTTCTTTAATTTACATTATAGCTCTGATACTTACACTTATAAAATGGAAGCCAATCAGGTAAAATGCTTAGATTGTCCAAAAGAAGAAAATGAATATAATGATGTAATTGACGGAGAAGTTATTATAGACATTGATGAAAATGACACTATATTCCACGGTAAAAAAGTTCTAAAAGACGAAAAAAAAGGAAAAAAATCAACACTAACAATAGATAAAAACGGTATTATCATTAAATCTGAATAATCATGATGAAAATTGGAATGTATTTAATAAAAATTGTGACTGCCACAATAATCGCAACAACACTAACTTCCTGCAATTGGACTGTGAATCTAGGAAATAGTGTAACCGGAAGCGGAAATATTGTTAAAGAAGAACGAAAACTAAATGGTTTTGACAAAGTAGAAGTAAAAACCGGTTTAGACTGCGAAATCCAACAAGCCGACAACTTTCAGGTAATGGTTCAAGCAGATGACAATGTAATTAAAGACATTAAAACTGTAGTGGAAAACGGAACGCTGAAAATATATTGCGACATTAGTAATTTTCATAATGTGACCAAAAAAATTATTGTTTCAATGCCAAATATCACAAGCTTAGAAAGTTCTAGTGGATCAACATTAAAATCAATAAACACATTAACAGGAAACAACATTTCTTTAAAATCGAGTAGCGGAAGTGAAATGAATGTGAATATAGAAGCAGACACATTATCTTTAGAAACATCCAGCGGAAGCGAACAAAACATCAGAGGAAAAGCATTATTACTTTACACAGCTTCATCAAGCGGAAGTAGTATCAATGCTGAAAATTTACTGGCAAATGATGTTAAATCTCAATCATCAAGCGGAAGTTCAACAGATGTTCATGCTATTTTAACATTGGACGCAAAAGCATCTAGTGGAAGTTCAATTGAGTACAAAGGCACTCCAAAACAAGTTACCAAGGAAGAAAGTTCCGGTGGAAGTGTTTCAAAATAAAAAGTGTTAATAAAGCATCCCAATGAAAAAAGGGATGTTTTTTTTTCTATTTTTGAAAAAACATTCATGCCTGAAAATGATGAAAAAAACTACACTACTATTATTTCTTCTGATTACAACCTTTAGTTTTTCACAAAAAAAAGAAAAAGTAAAAGGTTCCAAAATTGTAACAATGGAGCAAAAGCAAGTAGAAAATTTTAAATCCATTGAAGTAGAAGACAATCTGGAAGTTTTTTTGGTTAAAGGAAATGAATGCGGATTGGAAATTGAAGCCGACGACAATCTTCACGAATTCATCAGCTACAAATTATCGGGAAGCAATATCCGAATTACAACAACAAAAGATATTTCAAGTTTCAAAAAATTAAGTGTCAGAATAACTTATAATGATGAACTTGACATGGTCATTGCAAAACACGAAACGAACGTAACAGCTCTTTCTGATGTAGATTTATCTAATGTTACTTTTAAAAGTTATGACTATGCTAAACTTTATTTGAATGCCAAATGTAAAAACTTTACTTTAATGGCAAATGATAAATCAAAAATAGAATTAAACTTGAAATCAGAAAAAGCGACCATTGATGTCAGCAAAAATGCTCAGGTAAAAGCATTAATTTCAAGTACCGATTTAATTTTTGACATGTACCAAAAATCAAATGCTGTAATTGAAGGCGATGTAATCAATTTAAAATTACGTCTTGATAACAATGCCGATTTTACAGGAAATAAATTAACTGCTGTTAATGCACAACTTTTTAGCGAAGGTTATTCCAATGGTAAAATAACCGTAAAAAATAACGTAATCATTGATGCCGCAGGAAAATCAGAAATACAACTTTCAGGTGAACCAAAAATTGAAATAAAACGATTTACCGATAGCGCAACATTATCTAAAAAACCTCTGAAATAAAAAAATCCCGTCTTAGTACGGGATTTTTTATGCTTATAAAAATAATTCTTTAGTCTAAAGATGCTAAATATCTTTCAGCATCAAGAGCAGCCATACAACCAGTTCCTGCAGCTGTAATCGCTTGACGATATACATGATCTGCAGCATCTCCGGCTACGAAAACTCCGGCTACATTAGTTTTTGAACTTCCCGGAACATTCACAATATAGCCTGTTTCGTCCAAAGTGATATAATCTTTAAAAATATCGGTATTTGGTTTGTGGCCAATGGCAACAAAAAAACCGGTTGCCGGAATATCAATAGTTTCTCCGGTAGTTTTATTTTTTGCTTTAACCAAATTCACCACCTGACCGTCACCAATAACTTCAATGGTATCGTGATTCATCAAGATTTCAATATTCTCAGTTTTTCTAACTCGCTCTTCCATAATCCTGGAAGCTCTGAATTTTTCACTTCTTACCAACATCGTAACTTTTTTGCAAAGCTTTGATAAGTAATGAGCTTCTTCACAAGCAGAATCTCCAGCTCCAACGATAACAACTTCTTGATTTCTATAAAAGAAACCGTCACAAACCGCACAAGCTGAAACACCACCACCCGTTTGTAAATAATGTTGCTCTGATGGCAATCCTAAATATTTAGCAGAAGCTCCTGTTGAAATAATCACTGTTTGCGCATGAATCTCTTTAGTATCATTTACCCATACTTTATGAACATCTCCAGAAAAATCCACTTTAGTTACCCAACCATCACGAACATCTGTTCCAAAACGTTGTGCCTGAGCTTGTAATTGAACCATCATCTCAGGACCAGTAATCCCATCAGGATAACCCGGAAAATTTTCCACCTCATTAGTAGTTGTTAACTGTCCTCCAGGTTGTGTTCCTTGATATAAAACAGGATTCATATTAGCTCTAGCAGCATAAATTGCAGCTGTATAACCCGCAGGTCCGGAACCTATAATCAAACATTTTACTTTTTCTATTGTATCAGACATAATTGTAGTTTTCAAAAATTTGATGCAAATGTAAGTTTTTAATAAAAATTATTTTTCAATTGTTGATTAGTTTTAATAATTTCCAAATAGTCTAATTTTATTCAAATTTTGATTTGGTAATCTTGATTTATATAGTATATTTGCACCCTCAAAAGAATGATAATTCTTTCTCGGGGTGTAGCGTAGCCCGGTTATCGCGCCTGGTTTGGGACCAGGAGGTCGCAGGTTCGAATCCTGCCACCCCGACGAAAATCCTTTCTGTTAAAATCAGAAAGGATTTTTTATTTGGAATAATTACTGAAAAATAAATACGCTTTCGATATAATTTCTATTTTTGTTGCGGTAAAAAACACAACTAAAAAATATGCTTATTATTGGAATTGCCGGTGGAACTGGAAGTGGAAAAACTACTGTTGTTCACCAAATCATGAATGAATTACCTCAAACCGAAGTAGGTGTTATTTCACAAGACTCTTATTATAAAGAAAATAATCATTTAAGTTTTGAGGAAAGAGCTCTTATCAATTTTGATCACCCGCGTGCCATAGATTTTGACCTTTTAGTAAAACATTTGAAAGAACTAAAAGAAGGAAAAACTATTGAACAACCTGTTTATTCCTTCATTACTCATAATCGAACAGATGACAGCATCGTTACACATCCAAGAAAAGTAATGATTGTAGAAGGAATTCTGATTTTATCAAATGCAGAACTTCGAGATTTATTTGATGTAAAAATATTTGTTCACGCCGATTCTGATGAACGCCTAATTAGAAGATTAAAACGTGACATTGCTGAAAGAGGTCGTGATATGGAAGAAGTTTTAAACAGATACCAAACTACTTTGAAACCTATGCATCAGCAATTTATTGAACCTACAAAAGCATTTGCTGATATTATTATTCCAAATGATAAGTACAATACTGTAGCAATTGACGTAGTAAGAGCTGTTATTAATCAAAGAATTACGTAAATTTACAAAAGCAATATCTCAAAATGGAGAATAAAGAAAAACTAACCGAAAAATATCCTATTCTGAAAATTCTCGGAAACAGATACGTTATCGTGTTAGTTTTTTTTATTGTTTGGATTAGTTTTGTTGATAATACTTCCTACATGGAACATCGAGTTCTTAATAAAGAAATTGAAGAATTAGAAGATAATAAAAAATACTACCAGGAAGAAATAAGAAAGGATGATGAAAATATCAAGCGTCTTAAAAATGCTGATGAAATTGAGAAATACGCTCGAGAAAAATATTACATGAAACGCGATAGTGAAGATATCTACATTATTGAGTTTGAAGAAGAAAATCTGCCTAAAGAAAAAAAATAAATTTCTTTTAAAAACAATTCAACTATACTATTTTTACAGATAGTTTACGTCAAAATTGATACTTTTACTACTTGTTCAATCAATTATAAAGCTTTTTAGCCAAATTATATGAGTAAAAATCTATTTTCTGATTTTGATAAAATCTCTTCCAAACAATGGAAACAACAAATTCAATACGAACTTAAAGGAGCAGATTATAACGAAACTTTAGTTTGGGAAAGTTTAGAAGGAATTAAAGTAAAACCGTTCTATCATTATGATGAAACGGAGATAAAATACCATATTAACCATCCTGCAGAAGCTTTCAAAATATTACAAAACATTTTTGTACATGATGCTCAAAAATCGAATAAAAGAGCTTTAGAAACTTTAAATCGTGGTGCCGAAAGTATTCATTTTACCATTGAGAATGAAAATATTGTTCTTGAAGATTTAATGCAAAATCTTCCTAAAGATAATATATTTTATTTTTTTTATTTACCTTTCCTTTCAAACGATTTCGTAAATAAACTAAACCATTTTGCTGTTAAAAATGAACTTCAAATTATAATTCAAATTGACCCAATCGGACAATTATGTCATGATGGAAACTGGTTTGAAAATTTGGAAAAAGATTTTGAGAAGTTAAACCAAGTTAATTCTGAAGTAGCTTTTTCTTTCCTAAACATTAATGCTAAGATTTATCAAAATGCAGGAGCAAACATAGTTCAGCAATTAGCTTATACTTTAGTTCACATAAACGAATATTTCAATAGAATTGAAAATATTAATCAACCAATAACCATTGAAATAGCTATTGGCACTAATTATTTTTTTGAAATTGCTAAACTTCGAGCCCTAAGATTGCTCTTTAAAACTTTAGCAAGAGAATATAATCATAATTTTGATTGTAGAATTATTGCTACACCATCCAAACGAAATAAAACATTATACGATTATAATGTAAATATGCTTCGTACGACTACTGAATGTATGAGTGCGATTTTGGGTAGTGCTGATTTTGTGACTAATTTACCTTATGATGCTCTATATCACAAAGACAATGAGTTTGGTGATCGAATTTCGCGCAATCAGTTATTAATTCTAAAGAACGAAAGTTACTTAGACAAAGTAAAGAATCCTACAGATGGGGCTTATTATATCGAAACTTTAACTCAACAATTGGCTGAAAAAGCACTTGAACTATTCAAAGATATTGAGAAAAATGGCGGTTTAATTTCACAATTAATCGATGGAACTATCCAAAGAAAAATAAGCGAAAGTGCCCAAAAAGAGCAAGAACTTTTCGATTTAGGCAAAGAAATTTTATTGGGAACTAACAAATATCCAAACAAAAATGATCTCATGAAAGATGATTTGGAATTGTATCCTTTCGTGAAACAAAATCCAAGAAAAACATTAATCATCCCAATTATTGAAAAGCGTTTAGCCGAAAAATTAGAACAAGAACGATTATCTCAAGAGCAATAATCATGAGAAAAAATATACAACATTTAGAATTAATCAAAAGTGAGAAATCAGAAATAGAAAGTACTACTTCTGATAAATTCATGACTGCCGAAAGAATTGAAGTAAAACCTACCTATTCTGAAGAAGACATTTCTAATTTAGAACATCTTGGTTTTGGAGCTGGTTTTGCACCAAATCTTCGCGGACCATACGCAACTATGTATGTACGTAGACCATGGACTATACGTCAGTATGCCGGGTTTTCAACTGCAGAAGAAAGTAATGCTTTCTACAGAAGAAATTTAGCCGCAGGACAAAAAGGTTTATCAGTTGCATTCGATTTAGCAACCCATAGAGGTTACGATTCTGACCATGAAAGAGTAGTTGGCGATGTAGGAAAAGCAGGTGTGGCCATTGACTCTGTGGAAGACATGAAAGTACTTTTCGATCAAATTCCACTAGATGAAATGTCAGTTTCCATGACTATGAATGGTGCTGTTTTACCTATTATGGCTTTCTATATTGTAGCTGCCGAAGAACAAGGTGTATCGCCTGAATTACTTTCAGGAACAATACAAAATGATATATTGAAAGAATTCATGGTAAGAAATACTTACATTTATCCGCCAACACCTTCCATGAAAATCATTGCGGATATCTTTGAATATACAAGTAAAAGAATGCCAAAATTCAATTCGATTTCTATTTCGGGTTACCATATGCAGGAAGCCGGAGCCACCGCCGATATTGAATTGGCTTACACTTTAGCCGATGGTTTAGAATATATTCGAACAGGCTTAGCTGCGGGAATGGATATCGATACCTTTGCTCCTCGCCTTTCATTCTTTTGGGCCATTGGAATGAATCATTTTATGGAAATTGCCAAAATGCGTGCCGGAAGAATGCTTTGGGCAAAATTACTAAAGCAATTCAATCCAAAAGATGAAAAGTCATTAGCATTACGAACTCATTGTCAAACATCAGGTTGGAGTTTGACCGAACAAGATCCTTTTAACAATGTAGCTCGAACAGCCATAGAAGCTGCAGCTGCAGCTTTTGGAGGAACACAATCGTTACACACCAATGCTCTTGACGAGGCCATTGCATTACCTACTGATTTCTCAGCCAGAATAGCGAGAAACACCCAAATCTTTTTACAAGAAGAAACAAAAATCTGTAAAACGGTTGATCCATGGGCTGGAAGTTATTATGTTGAAAATCTTACTTCTGAAATAGCCGAAAAAGCTTGGACATTAATACAGGAAGTAGAAGAACTCGGAGGTATGACAAAAGCAATTGAAGCCGGAATTCCTAAACTCCGTATTGAAGAAGCTGCTGCAAGAAAACAAGCAAGAATTGATAGTAGTCAAGATATTATTGTTGGAGTTAATAAATACCGACTGGAAAAAGAAGATCCTTTACAAATTTTAGATGTTGACAATCAGCTGGTTCGAAAACAACAAATAGAACGCCTAAATCAAATAAAATCTACCCGTAATACAAACAAAGTTAAAGAATGTTTAGCAAAATTAACAGATTGTGCCAAAAATTCTAACGGAAATTTATTAGATTTGGCAGTAGAAGCAGCAAAAAATAGAGCAACATTAGGTGAAATTAGTGAAGCACTAGAAGCTGTTTTTGGCAGATATAAAGCACAAATCAGAAGTTTCAGCGGCGTGTATAGTAAAGAAATTAAAAATGATGAGAGTTTTGAAAAAGCAAAACAATTAGCCGATACTTTTGCTAAGAAAGAAGGTCGTCGTCCCCGTATTATGATTGCCAAAATGGGACAAGACGGTCATGATCGTGGAGCCAAAGTCGTTGCTACCGGTTATGCCGATGTAGGCTTTGATGTAGACATTGGACCATTATTTCAAACACCACAAGAAGCGGCTAAACAAGCTGTAGAAAATGATGTACATATCCTTGGTGTTTCTTCACTTGCCGCTGGGCACAAAACTTTAGTTCCACAAGTAATTGATGAACTAAAAAAATATGAACGTGAAGACATTATGGTAATTGTTGGGGGTGTAATTCCGGCACAAGACTATCAATTTTTATTTGACTCTGGAGCCGTTGCTATTTTTGGTCCCGGAACTAAAATAAGTGATGCTGCTATCAATATTTTAGAAGTTCTGCTTAAAGAATAAATCTTATCCAGATATAAAAAAAAGTAAAAAACACCAACAATATAGTTGGTGTTTTTTTATAATACCATTCTATTTAAAATTATAGATGAACCTTCTCACCTTTTAGTTCTATTAGGACACTAATCATCCATCTAAAAAACAAACCCCCAATCAAAAAATGATTGGGGGTTTAAAAAAAGGCGGCGACATACTCTCCCACGCTAACGCAGTACCATCTGCGCAGTCAGGCTTAACTTCTCTGTTCGGAATGGGAAGAGGTGAGCCCCGACGCAATAACCACC
>VFQU01000134.1_pt1 | contig 93269 bp, 86 predicted proteins | sample 3512311 | NCBI WGS metagenome assembly VFQU01 (sample SAMN10412377, study PRJNA504923) | tailings metagenome | isolation source: Relicate 3 Philex TSF3 active mining site | place: Philippines: Tuba, Benguet | collected 2017-08-29
TGGCCTGCGCGATGAAGTTCGAAATCTGGTTCGTCATCGCGCTGAAATCGGCGGCGTAGATCGTGCGCTGCGAGTTGCCGATGGAGCCGTCGGCGAGCTGCGTGATCTTGGCCTGGAGGTTACCGACCAGGTTCGAGATGTTGGTCAGCGCGGCCTGCGTGACGGTGCCGAGACCCACGCCGTTCGCGAGCGAGCCCTGCACGGCCTGGAAGGCCTGGAGGTTGCCGCGAATGCCCTGCGCGACCGAGAAGGTCGACGCGTCGTCTTGCGCATCGGCGACGCGATAGCCGGTCTGCACCTGCTTGGAGGCGACGGACAGGGCCGACTGCGTGGTGCGCAACGAAGCGAGGGCGACGAGGGCGCCGACGTTGGTGTTAATCGAATTCGACATGATACGTGTTCCTTCCTTTCTAGGGTCTCTCCCGGCATTCTGCCGAGATAGCCAGCGAGCGCTTCCGGGATGGAATGCCCGCTCGCAAGGATGACAATACGCAACGTTTTTCGATCTGCCAAGCGAAATTCTCTAAAATTAGAAGAAAAATTTTGACGAATACGCCGGGCATTCTCTATTCAATCCGCCAATAAACTTTGCCGCATTCCAATGCGGAGACGGGAATTGGTCCCGATACGGCACGGCGGATCTGGTGTATGCTCAAGTAATGGAAGGGATTTCGGCGATTCTGGCGGCCGCCTCGCGCAGTCACGCGCAAGGCGATTTCGCAGAAGCGGTTTCTGGATACCGTAAGCTCGTTGCGGCCGGAATCCGCGTGCCGATGTTGTTTCAAAACCTCGGTGCGGCCTGTTTCGCTTTGTCGGACTGGGAAGGGGCACGCGACGCCTTCGCGACGGCGCTCGAAATCGCCGGAGACTCGCCCGACTCCGCCAAGCTGCATCTCAATCTCGGCGAAGCGCACGGCAAGCTCGGCGACTGGAATGCCGCGTCGCGCGAATTCATCCGCGCGTCGCAACTCGATCCAACGGATGCGGGCGCGTTCGCATTGGCCGGGCTCGCATTCCATCGCGCGCGCGATCTTGCCAAGGCGCAGGAATTCTATCGTGCGGCGTTGAAGCTGCTGCCGGACGACGCGGCACTTTGGAACAACCTCGGTGCGGCCGCGCAGGAAAGCGGCAATCCCGATGCCGCGATCGCCGCGTTCAAACGCGCGATCGAGATCGATCCGTCGCTGGCTTCGGCGCACGCCAATCTGGGTTCGGCCCTTGCCGATACGGGCGAACGCGAAGCCGCGCGCAATGCTTATGCGCGCGCGGTCGAACTCGACCCCGCCAATGCGGGCGCGCGGCTGGGCGCGTGTTTCGCGGAACTGCCGATCCTTTACGACAGCGCCGAGCAGATCGACGTCGCGCGCGACAATTACGCGGCCGCACTCGATCGGCTGATCGCGACGAGCGACACGAAGGATCCGGCCCTCGCCGCCGCGATCGGCCAGCATCATCCGTTCTATTTGCCCTATCAGGGCCGCGACGATGCGGATCTGCAGCGCCGTTACGGACGTTTCGCGGCCGAAGCGATGGCGAACGCCTATCCGCAATGGGCGAAGCCCGTGGCGATGCCGCCGCGCGAACCGGATGGGCGTTTGCGCGTGGCTTTCGCGACCGCCTATTTTCGCAATCATTCGGTCTGGAAACTGTTCCGCGGCTGGATGGAAGGGCTCGACCGCAAGCGCTTCCGCTTGATGGGCTATTGGACCTCGCCCGCAGCCGATGCCGAAACGCCAAACGCGCGCGCGTGTTTCGAGCGTTTCGTCGAAGGCGGGTTCGAGACGATCGCGGCGGCCCTCGAAGCCGATCGTCCGCATGTGCTGATCTATCCCGAGCTCGGCATGGATCCGATCTGCCATCGCTTGGCGTGTTTGCGCTTCGCCCCCGTGCAAGCCTTCACCTGGGGCCATCCGGAAACGACCGGCTTCCCGGAGATCGATTGGTTCCTAACCAGCGATTTGATGGAACCGCCGGGCGAGGGTACGCGCTACACCGAGCGCGTCGAACGCCTGCCGGGTTTGTCGATCGACTACGCGCCGCCCGAAACGCGCGCGACCCCCGATCCCGCCGCGTTCGGTTTGCGAAACACGGCGACGAAATATCTCTGCTGCCAGTCGATCTTCAAATATCTGCCGCAGGACGACGTGCTGCTCGCGCGCATCGCCACGCGCGTGCCCCATTCGCAATTCGTGTTCGTCGGCCATCCCACGTCGCCCGCCCTTGCGGCGCGTTTCGCCGATCGCCTGCGCAAGGCGTTCAAGGCGCACGGCGTCGATCCTGCGCGCCACCTCGTGTTCCTGCCCTGGCTCGACCGCCAGCGTTACGCGAGCCTCAACGCGTCCTGCGATTTGTACTTGGACTCGCTGCGCTGGTCGGGCGGCAACACGGCGCTGGAAGCCTTGGCGCAAGGCGTGCCGCTGTTGACCTGGCCGGGCGAGACGATGCGGTCGCGCCATAGCTATGCGATCTTGAAGCAACTCGGCCTCGACGACGGGATCGCAACCTCGCCCGACGATTACGTCGCGCGCGCGGTGCGCTTCGGGCAGGACGAAGCGGCACTCGCCGCCTATCGCGCGGCGACGCAGGCGGCTTTGCCGCGACTGTGGCGCGATAAGGCGCCGGTCGCAGCCTTGGCCGCTTTCATCGAACGCGAGGCCGCCGCCGCGCAATGACCGCCGATGCGCTTCATGCGGAGGGAACGGCGCTGCTTGCCCAGCAAGATCGCGACGGCGCGATCTTGAGATACGAGGCGGCATTGGCGCTCGATCCGCTGCATCTGCCGTCGCTCGTTGATCTGGGTGTGGCCAAATACTGGAAGCGCGACTACGCGCGCGCGATCGAGTTGTTCACGGCGGCGTTGACGCAGCGCCCGGCCGACCGCGCCATCGCGATCAATCTCGCGCACGCCTTTGCCGACGATATGCGCCATGTCGCGGCCGAACGGCTGTGGCGCGCCTTAATCGCCGACGACCCGAGCCTCGCCCACGCGCATTATCAACTCGGTTCCGCATTGATGTGGCAGATGCGCCATCGCGAGGCGCGCGAATCGTTCCGTCGCGCGATCGATTTGTCGCAAGGCCCGGTGCGGCGCAAGATGTGGCGCGCCTATCTCAACGCGTTCCTCTACGACGATGCGGTTCACCCGCAGGAAATCCGCAGCCGCAACGCCGAGTTCGTCGCCGAGTTGCCCAAGCCCGACGCGCCGGTCGTGTTCGCCAATCCGCGCGATCCCGGCCGCAAGCTGCGCATCGGCTATTCCAGCGCGGATTTCCGCGCGCATTCGGCGGCGCGCAGCTTCCGCGCCTTGTTCGAATTTCGCGACCGCGCGAATTTCGAGATCCATGTCTATTCCGAAGCGGCGACGGAAGACAGCGTGACTGACGAGTTCCGGGCGCTGGCCGATGGCTGGCGCTCGACCGTCGGTCTCGACGGGGCGCAAGCCGCCGCGATGATCCGGGCCGACGGCATCGACGTGCTGGTCACGATGGCGCAGCATTTCGACGACAACCGCCTCGACATTCCGGTGATGCGCGCGGCCCCCGTGCAGATCAACGCCTTCGACGTCGCGACCAGCGGCAGCGACGTGTTCGACGCGTTCCTCGCCGAGCCGACGATGGCGGCCATGCGTGGAGACGCGTTCACCGAGCGCGTGGTGCGCTCGCGCCGTGTTTACGTTCATGCGCCGTTGGAAGCCGCACCGCCGGTCGCAGTACCGCCCAGTGCGTCGGGTGCCGCGATCGCTTTCGGCTCGGCCAACAACCCGATCAAGATATCGGGCCGCGCGATCATGCTCTGGTCGCGCGTTCTGGCCGCCGTGCCCGGATCGACGCTGCGGCTGAAATTTTATAGCGCCTATCGCGAAGAGGCGACGCGCCTCGGCCTGCTCAACCGCTTCGCGGCGCACGGGATCGCGCCCGATCGGATCGTGTTCGAACTCGGCGGGGTGGAGACGGACGGCCATCTGCGCTTCTACGAACGCGTCGATGTGGCGCTGGACGCCACCCCGTTCACCGGTTCGACCACGACCTTCGAGGCCTTGTGGATGGGCGTGCCGGTCGTAACCCCGCCGGGGCGCACCGTGTTGTCGCGCTGGACCGCGGGCATGCTGACGCGCGTGGGGCGCGCCGATCTGATCGCGACCAGCGACGAACATTTGGTGGCGCTGGCGGTCGAGCAAGCGGCGAAGGCCAAGCACCAGGACCGCGCGGCGTTGCGCGAAGCGGTGCGCAAATCCGCGCTGTGCGATCCGCGCAAACAGGCGCGGGATTTCGAGCGCATCTATCGCGCGTTGTGGCGGCGCTATTGCGCCAAGGTGCGCGCTTGAACGCCGCCGACGCGCTGCGCGAAGGTCTCGCCGCCTATCAGCGCGGCGCCAAAGACGCGGCGTTGGCGTTGTTCGCGCAAGCCGCGTCGGCGGCACCCGCCAATGCCGACGCGCATTACCTGTATGGTTTCGTGCTGTCGGAATTGGGGCGCGACGGCGAAGCGCTCGAACCGCTCGAACGCGCCGTAGCGCTCGTGCCCGGCAACGCCGCCTATCGCGGCGCTTTGGCGTTGTGCCTGAAGGGCCTCGGCCGGATCGCCGAGGCGCGCGCCGAGTTCGAGCGCGCCTTGGCGTTGGCGCCCGACGATATCGGTCTCGCGTTCAATGACGCGAATACCCGCGAGGGCGACGCGGCCATCGCGGGGTATACGCGGGTTCTGGGGCTCGATCCGGCGCATGCCGGGGCCAGGCTTAATCGTGCCAACGCGCTGGCCGCCTTGGGGCGCTGGCGCGAAGCCTTCGACGATTACGCGCGACTGCCCGGCGACAAGCGCGCGTTGATCGGCTTGGCGGGCGCGGCGCTGCATCTCGGCCGTGCGCGGATGGCGCATGATGCCGCGAAAGCGGCACTCGGCTTTGGCGACGATCCGAATGCGTGGTTCAATTTCGCCGTGGCACTCGGCATGCTCGGCCGCACCGACGATGCACTCGCGGCCTTCGGTAAGGCGGGCGACGATCCAAAGATCGCGCCCGCGAAAGCGACGGCGCTGAACCGCGCACATTGCTACGACGAGGCGTTGAAGGTGCTGATGGATGCCGCGCCCAGCTTTGAATACTGGATGGCATCGGGCAATGCGCAGGCGGGCAGGGGCTTCTACGCCGCCGCCGCCGAGGCGTTCGCGCAAGCCGCCGCGTTCCGGCCCGGCGATCCCGACGCGGCGACGAACCACGCCAATGCGTTGCTCTATCGCGGGGAAGCGGATCGCGCTTGCGCGCTGCTGGCGAAACTGCCGGTGTCGTCGAGCGCGCTTTACGCGTTGAGCTATGCGGATGCGACAACGCCGGATGCGCTGCTTGAAGCGCATCGCGACTGGGCCAAGCGCTTTGCGCCCGTCGTGGCGCCCGCCGTTCGCAACGCGCGGCCGCGCATTGGCTATGTCTCGGCCGATTTCTGCGCCCATTCCTGCGCGCATGTGTTGCGCGCCGTGCTGCCGAATCACGATCACGACAATGTCGAGATTCATGCGTTCTCGAACGTCGCGGCGGAAGATGCCGTCACGGCCGAACTCAAAGCGCATTTCGATCATTGGCACGATATCGCGGGCCTCGACGACGACGCGGCGGCCGATCTGATCCGTAGCGCGCGCATCGACCTATTGATCGATCTGTCCGGTCACACCGGCGGCCATCGCTTGGGCGTGTTCGCGCGCAAACCGGCATCGAGACAGGCGACATGGCTCGGCTATCCCGCCACGACCGGGTTGGCGCAAATCGATTTCCGGCTGGTCGATCGCGTCAGCGATCCCGCACCATCGATGACGGAGGCGCCGGCCTTTATCGAGGGCGGGTTCTTGGCCTATGCGCCGCCACCGAATGCGCCTGAGCCGTCGCGCATTGGTACAGGGCCGGTCTTCGGCTCGTTCAACAATCTCGCCAAGCTGTCGCCGGCGACCATCGCGCTGTGGTCGAAGCTGTTGCGCGCGATGCCCGACGCAAAACTGATTCTGAAGGCGCGCAGCTTCGAGGATGCGGCCACACGTAACGCGATCGTGACGAAATTCGGCGACGTTGCCGAACGCGTCGAACTTCACGGCTGGCTCGGCGCGCATCTCGATCTTTATCGCAAGATCGACGTGGCGCTCGATCCCTTGCCCTATAATGGGACGATCACGACGTTCGAGGCGTTGTGGATGGGGGTGCCGGTCGTGACCTTGCCGGGGCGCACGCATGCTTCGCGCGTGGGGGCCTCGATCCTGCATCATGCGGGCTTCGGCGATTGGATCGCGAAAGACGAAGCGTCTTTCATCGAAACCGCGCGGCATTTGGCGAACGCGCCGCCGCCGCGCGAACAGATGCGGGCGCGTTTCGCAGCCTCGTCGTTGATGGACGGCAAGCGGATCGCGCGCGCGATCGAGGCGCTTACGGCCGGTCCTTGATATAGGCGGCCGGCACGCCACCCCAAATCTGATAGGGCGGGATGTCTCCCGACACGACCGATCCGGCCGCGATGATGGCACCCTTGCCGATCTTGGCGCCGTCGAGGATCGTGGTGTTGGCGCCGATCCACACGTCGTCGCCGATCTCCACGCCGCCTTTGGACGGCGCGAAGCCCTGATGGCGGATTTCGACGTCGCGCCGCGCATAGGCGTGGTTCGACGGCACGACGCAAACATGCGGGGCCAGCAGCACGTAATTGCCCAGCTTGATCCCGTTGCCGGAATAAAGCGTGCAATGCGGATTGATGTAGCAATGTTCGCCGATCGACACGTCGCCCGATCCGCCGACGGCGCGGATCACGACGAAATCGTAGATCTGGCTGTGCGCGCCGATGCGGATCTTCGTGCCGCGCGTCGACGGGTGAATACGCGCGTCGGGCGAAACATATGCCGTCGGATCGATCGACAGCGCGTCGCTCATGTCTTGGCGCCGAGTTTCTGCAACACGAAGGGCAGCAACTCGCCGATCTGGCGGGCGTTGGGCTCGTCGAGCCAAAAATACCCGTCATAGCCGCGCTTGGGGCCGTCGCTCAGCAATTCGACCTTGTCGTAGCGCTTGGCGAGCGCTGCGGCCTTCGCGAAGGCCGCGTCCCAGGCGCGTGTGGACAACGAAGCCCAATGCCAGCGCATCCAATCGGCGACCCATTCGGCGACGCAATGGTCGAAGACCACATCGCCGCCTTTGTCGAGTTCGGCCGCGTGCAGATCGAACAATTGCATGCGCAGCTCGGTCTGCAGATCGCGCGGCACTTCGTACATCGTCTGGAAGCCGCGCGACTGGACGAGCGCGCGGCCCGGATCGGCGACGATGCGCGCTTTGCCGCCGGCGAGTTTCATCGCGACTTCTTGGCGGTCGATCGTCGGGGCGGCGGCGATGGCGATGATCATGTCACTTCACCCGCTTCAGGAAGCCGTGCGGCGACAGCGTCATCAGATATTTCTCCGGCAGTCGCAGATCGGGCACGAACGCGTCGGTCTCGGTCAGGAATTGCTTGGCGGCGGCAAGCGGCCCTTCGTTGGGCACGGGATGGTAGCCCATCAGATCGTTCAGCGAATCCTCGACGACGTAGTAGGAGCCGACATTGACGAATTTGGAGTAGAGCCGGATTTCCTTCAGCACGTGCTCCTTCTCGTGATCACTGTCGGCGATGACGAAGACCTTCTTGCCTTCGCAGCGCCGCGCGACTTCGTCGAGGATGCGCGCCGAGCCGCTATCGCCTTCGAGATACGTGATGTTCCCGGCGGCGCGCGGATCGTGCTTCAAATTCTTGAAGGTGATGTCGATGCCCAGCACTTCGCCGTGCCCCATCAGCTTCAGGATATTCGCGAGGAAGACCGACGCGCCGCCGAACATCAAGCCGAGTTCGAGCACGATGTCGGGCTTCGTGGCGTAGAGCAGTTCCTGATAGACCCAGCAATCCTCGGGCGACTTGATGATCTGATGGCCCAGCCAAGTCTGCTGCATCTCGGGGATGCCGTATTTGTAGGCCTGGTGGACGTAGTAATAGTGATAGCGCAGATATTCGCGCACGGTCATGTTCGCCACGCGCTCCATATTCGTGCGCTTGGCGAAGATCGACGCGATCTGGTTCACATGCGGATTGTTGTAGAGGAGCTTGGGCGCCACTTGCGCCGTGCGGCAGAATTCCGCGCGCGCCGCATCGTCGTCGTCCAAGCGCCGTTCCACGAGGAACGACACATAGGCTTTGGCGATGGCGTAATCGGTGGCGGCGGTCTCGTCGAATTTCATCTTCTTCCATCCCGTTCGGCCGCGAGCGTTTGGAGCATGCCGGACAAAAACCCGTCGAGATCGTCCTGTGCCGCACCGGTCTCGCCCCAGCTCGTTTCCAGCGCCAAAGCGGGCGGGGCTTGGATCGGCGGCGGCGCGTCGATCGCGATCTCGCGCCCCAGCACGATCCGGGCGATCCCGGCGACTCGGGCGGCGAATTCGCGCACATTCATGGTATCGCGGCCCACGGCGTTGCGCACACGCCAGGGTTCCGGCGGCAGGGCCAGCGTGGCGGCGGCGATCTCGCCCAAACGGCGCGCCGCCAGGAAATTCCGCTGCTGAACGCCGGACGATTTCAGCACGATCTTGCCGGTCTCGACCGCTTCGCGCGGAAAACCGTAGGGGATCAACGCCCAGCGTTCGAAGCGCTTCAGATCGGCGGGGCGGCCATAAAGATTGCAGGCGCGGATCGTGTCGCCCGGAATGCCGGAACTGCGCAGCACTTGTTCGGCGGCCAGATGCAGTCGCGCGTAATCGTTGGCGGGTTTGGGGAAGGCGTCTTCTTCGATTCGGCCTTCCAGCGGCCCATAGACATGCGCGGACGAAATATAGATCGCGCGTGCGAGGCCGGCGCGCTTGGCGGCGTCCAGCACCGTGCGCCAGGATTCGATGGCGATGCGCGGGCCCAATTCGGGGGCGCGCGCGGTTTCGTCGGTGATGCCAGCGGCATGGATCAATGCGTCGATGCCGCGCCAATCGATGCCCATGCCGGCCCCTTGTTGGGCGAGATCGATATGACGGCCGAGTTTCTCGCGCCGGCCCCAGGCGATCACCTGATGGCCCGCCGCGGCGAGGGCGGCGGCAATACCTTGGCCCGCGATGCCGGTGGCGCCGATAAGGGCGACGCGCTTGGCTACCATTCGATTTCGTCGGCGAAGGGCGAGACGATGTCGCGCAAGCGCGGCGCGGCGCGGTCGCGATCGGACAGGATCGGTTCGCGCGTCGGCCATTCGATGCCGAGATCGGGATCGGCCCAGGAAATCCCGGCTTCGGCCTGCGGCGCGTAGGGGGCGTCGACCTTGTATTGCACCAGCGTGTCGGGCGTGAGGGTGCAATAGCCGTGCGCGAAACCCTTGGGGATCACGACCCAGCGCGGCTCGGCGGCCGACAGCACGATCGAATCCCAGCGGCCGAAAGTCGACGAGCCGATGCGCAGATCGACGAATACGTCGAGCACGGCGCCGGCGGCGCAACGCACGATCTTGGTTTCGGCATGCGGCGGGCGCTGGAAGTGCAAGCCCCGCAGCGTGTGTTTGGCGGCCGTGAACGCCTCGTTCTCCTGCGCGAACACCGTGGGCAATCCGTGGGCCGCCCAAATCTCCGCATCGAACAAGCGGCCGAAATAGCCGCGCGCATCTTTGCGCGGCGACAATTCGATCGCCATCGTGCCTTGGAGTTTGAGCGGGCGGATTTCCATCGTGGATCAGACCGGCGGTTTGACGATGACGCCTTGGCCCGTGGGCAGGCCCAGGATCGGCACGTTCCATTCCTTCGCCAATGCGTCGAAGGCGCGTTTCTGGTTGATATGCGGCGTCCAATTATAGTCGTCGAGCAGGATGACGCCGCCCGGCGACAGCATCGGCCAGAAATGGCGCGCCGCCGCGATTTCGGGGAAGGCGATATTCATGTCGAGCGACAGATAGGCGACGCGCGTGGTGTGGATCTGCGCCAGCGTGTCGGGCACCGCGCCCCGCACGATGCGCACGTTCGGAAACTTCGCGAACTTATCGACGACGATGTCGTAGGCGCCGCCGCCGCGATATTCGGCGTTGTAGCCTTGCAGGCCGATGGCGCGTTCGGCGTCGTTGATCTGATCTTCGGGCAAACCGTCATAGGTATCGGCCAGCCACATCGTCCGGTCGGTCAATTTGCCGAAGCCGGTCCAGTCGGCGATCGTGCCCGCCAGGATGCCGGTATTGACGCCGCATTCGACGAAATCGCCGGGCACGCGCAAGGCCTGCTCGGCCGCCCAGATCGCGATCCAGGCGCGCCACTCGATATGGATGTCCAGCATCCGCGTCGCGGTCGTGCGCATGCCGAAGCGATAGGCGCGCACGAAACGCGGATCGCGCAGGAATTCGCTGTTATGGATCGTCGCCAAGCCGTCGGCGTTGAATTGGATTTCGTCGGCCATGCGGTCTCCGATTCGGCGCTGGTGGCGCCATGGTGGTGCAGGCTCCGGCACGACGCAAGACGAACGGCCGGGCAATGGGCTAAGCTGGCGCTCCGAACATGCCCAAGGAAATCGTTCTGCTGACCGGGGATCGCGAGGCGCCGCATTTGGCGGCGCATCTACGCGGCTTCGCGCCGGCGGTGAACGTCCGCCATGTCGCGACGCGCGCGGCGCTGGACGAAGCCTTCGCCGTGCCCGTGGCCGGGCGGCGTCTGATCGCCTTTACCACCAATGTGATCGTGCCGGGGCGTTATCTCGCCGCGTGCGAACATGGCGGCTATAATTTCCATCCCGGCCCGCCAAGCTATCCGGGCGTCTATCCCGAAAGTTTCGCGGTGTGGGAGCGGGCGTCGCGTTTCGGCGCGACGGCGCACCGGATGTTGCGTCAAGTCGATGCGGGTCCGATCGTCGCGACCGAATGGTTCGATGTGCCGCCGGATTGCGGTCGGATGCATCTCGCCACGCTCGCCTTCGAGGCGTTGGTGCGGATCTTCGGCGATCTCGCCCATGCACTGATGAATGTGGATGCGTTGCTTCCCGAAAGCGGCGAGGCGTGGACGGGGGCGACGCGCCTGCGCAGCGAATTCGATGCGTTCTGCCGGATCGAGCCGGGCATGAGCGCGGAGGAATACAAACGCCGCTATCGCGCGTTCGGCGAAGGGCCGTTCCAGGACCTGCACATGACGATCCACGGCCATCGATTCAAAATCGACAATCCGTGGACGGAAGCGGATCTCAAACGCGAAATGGGGCGTTAGCGCCGGCGATCGCGGTCGCGCTCGCGTTTGCGCCGGTCGGTGGGTTCGCGCGCGGGCAGGCTGCGCGCATAATTGGCTTGGCCGCGTACGGCACTGGCCGCGGCCAGCGCCGCGACGAAGGGCCCGACATTCGTGTTCGTCGCCGCGTCGTTCGGCATCGGCGACGGCATCGCCGTTTTCGGTAAAGCCAGCGCCTTCAATACCAAAGCGGCGAGGGGGAGCGGGGCGGGGCTCAGCACTTTTCGTCCAGCACCATCGGCTGATAGGTGTAGGCAGCCTTCTTGGCCAGCGGCTGCGGGCGCGTACCGGTCTTGGTGTAGCCGGCCGCGTTGACGCGCTTCTCGTTCATCGCTTCGGCGATCGTTTTCATCACCTGTTCGTTGACCTTGCGGGCCGAATGGATCGCGCGTTCGTTGCGACGCGCGGTTTCCTCGACCTTGTCCATCGCTTCGCGCACTTCGGCGAGCACGGCGGGCGCCAGCGCCTTGTAGTCGGCCGCGCGGTCCTTCGCCTGGCGCACGCACAGCACGAAATTGCGGGTGAGCTCGGCCTTCTCGCCCGAGATCTCGGCGATCTCCTGCATCTTCATGTCGACGAGCAGGGCGGTTTCCCGCTCCAGGCACGCGACCAGGCGCGCGGCGATCGCGATCAGCGTTTCGGCCGGATTGGCGAGCTGGGGCTTAGCGGGCGATTCCATCGGCCTTCTCCTGGATCTTGAGGATTTCGCTGGCGATATGCGGGGCGAGCCCGATGCCGCCGGCCTTGACCATCTGCTTGGCGTAGGCGCCGGTGAGGAACGAGCGCATCGTTTCCTCGGCCTGGCCGCCGCCGAATGTCGAGTTGACGGGGATGGTCGAGAACATGTGATTGAACATCTGTTCGAGGAACATGCTCTCGAAATCGGTCGCGGTCTTGTTCGCGGATTCGCGGGTGACGGCGGCGCTGCCGTTGCCTTTGAGCGCCATCGCCTTCTTCGAGACCACGCCATCGAGCGCGAATTCGCGGGCTTGGGAGATGTTCATGGCGAAGCCGGTGCTCATGTCACATCACCGCGATTTCGGCCTGCAACGCGCCGGCCGCTTTGATGGCCTGCAGGATGGTGATCATGTCGCGCGGGCTGATGCCGAGCGCATTCAGACCGTTGACGAGTTCCTGGAGCGTGACCGAGCCCGGCAGAACCGCGAGGCGGCGGCCCGTGCCGTCGTCGACCTGGATGTCGGTGCGCGGCACCGTGGTCGTCGTGCCGGTCGAGGAGAACGGGTTGGGCTGGCTGACCTGCGGCGTCTCGGTGATGCGGATCGTCAGGTTGCCCTGGGCGATCGCGACGGTGGAGATGCGCACGTTTTCGCCCATCACGATCGTGCCCGACTTTTCGTCGATCACGACGCGCGCCTGCTGGTCGGGCTGGACCTGCAGCTGTTCGATGTCGGTGAGGAACCCGACGAGGTCGTTCTGGCGGCCGGGCGGGGGCACCATGATGATCGTGCCGGGATCGCGCGGGCGCGCGACCGGACCGCCGGCGAAGGCGTTGATCGCCTGGGCGACGCGCCGCGCCGTGGTGAAATCGGGGTTGCGCAAGGTGAGGTTCACGGCCTGCATCGACGAAAGCTCGAAGCCGAGTTCGCGTTCGACGATGGCGCCGTTGGAAACGCGCCCGCCGGTCGGCGTGCCGCGCGTCACCGAAGCGCCCTGGCCGGAGGCCGAGAAGCCGCCGATCGCCATCGGGCCTTGGGCCACCGCGTAGACTTCGCCGTCGGCACCCATCAGCGGGGTGACGAGCAGCGTGCCGCCTTGCAAGGACGTCGCGTCGCCAAGCGCGCCGACATTCACGTCGACCCGGCCGCCCTGGCGCGCGAAGGCGGGCAGGGTGGCGGTCACCATCACGGCGGCGACGTTCTTGGTGCGCAGCGTGTTGGCGATGTCGCGGGTGTTGACGCCCAGACGTTCCAACATGCCGATCAGGGATTGCTGGGTGAACGGCGAGTTGTTGATCGTGTCGCCCGTGCCGTTGAGCCCGACCACCAGGCCGTAACCGACCAGGATGTTCTGGCGCACGCCTTCGAAGTCGGCGATGTCCTTGATCCGCACGCGGCCTTGGGCGGCCGCATCGGCGGGGATAAGCGCACCGGTCGCCGCAAGCAGGGCGGCGAAGCAGGCACCGATCAGGTTCTTCATTCGGCTCGTCATGGCGTTTTTTCTTCCCACGAAGGGGGTTGGTCCGGGACAGGTGTTGCGAGGCGCGTGCCAGTCGCGAAACCTGTTTAAGTAATTGAAAAACAACAATTTTTCATTTTCGGAAGCGGCCTTGGCCCGGCCATTTCTCCCCTGTCCCCGGCAGAATTTGCCGATTGCGCGAAACCCGAACCAAGCCCATCTTGATCGCAAGGGTTCCCGGCCATAACGGTTGGGACGGAGCGTTTTTGCCATGAAGATCGGCGAAACAAGCGGATCGCGGAATATCGGCGGGGCCGGCGGCGTCAAGCGCGGCGGCGGCGCCAAGGGATCCGATTTTTCGAAATTCCTCGACGGCGACAGCGGCAAGGGCGTCGAAGGCCCGTCCGGATCGGCGCCGACGCAACTCGTGGGCGCGGTGCTGGGCGCCCAGGAAGTCGGGGATTCGACCTCCGAACGCGCCAACGGCAAAGCCCGCCAGCGGGCCGAGGAAATGCTGGAACGCCTGGACGAGCTGCGTACCGGCATCGTCACGGGCAGCGTATCGCGCAGCCGGCTGATGGAATTGGCCCAGATGGCGCGCGCCCGGCGCGAAACCGGCGCCGACCCCAAGCTGTTGGAAGTCGTGGGCGAAATCGAGCTGCGGGCCGAGGTCGAGCTCGCCAAGCTCAGCCAGATCGACATCGTCCGGTAACGGATCTCCCTTAGATATTTTTTTGCTGGCAAACGGTGCTTGCCGCGCTATGTCCTGCCCCGCCCGGGCGGGACCGGCCGGCCAGCGAGCATGCTTGCTTTGGCCGCCGGTATTCCGATACAAGCCGGGCCAACGGAACGCGAAACTCGGACGTTGAGCCGATCGAAAGCGAAAGACGGATCACAGTGAAAAACGGGGAAGCGATGACGTATCCGCTGTTGCCGCCGGACTATAAGCCGACGGAAAAAGAGGAATTCATGAACCCGCTGATGCGGGAATACTTCCGGCAGAAGCTGCTGAACTGGCGCGCCGAACTGCTGAAGGAATCGAGCGAGACGCTGCACCACCTCCAGGAGGAAACGGTGCCCGAGGCCGACGTCACCGATCGCGCCTCGACGGAAACGGATCGCTTCACGGAGCTACGCACGCGCGATCGCGAGCGCAAGCTGATCGCCAAGATCGATTCCGCCCTGCGCCGGATCGACGACGGCGTCTACGGCTATTGCGAGGATACGGGCGAGCCGATCGGCATCAAGCGCCTGGATGCGCGCCCGATCGCCACGCTGTCGATCGAAGCGCAAGAACGCCACGAGCGCATGGAGCGCACGCAGCGCGAGGATTGATCCTCGCCGCTTCGATTGCGGCCCGAATGAAAAAGCCCGGATGGTTCCATCCGGGCTTTTTTGTTGCGGGGGACGCGACCGGATTTTATTCGGCGGCGGCGGCGGTCTGCTGCACGCACGGGATGTATTCGCGGTCCTTGGCGGTCGACAGCGCGATCATCGCGTGGCTGCGCAGCACGCCTTGGATCGTCTTGATCCGGCGCGCGATCAGATCCTCGAGATCCTCGGGATCGCGGGCGCGCAGTTTCAGCATGTAGTTCCACTCGCCCGTGACGTGGTGGCATTCCTGGACCTCGGCGATCGCGCGGATCGCGTCCAGGAATTGCGGCTCGTTCTCCGGGCGGTCGATCGACACGCTGACGAAAGCGAGGACGGGGTATCCCAGCTTTCTGGCGTCGAGCCGCACGGTCCAGCCGCGCAGCGTGCCCGAAGCGACCAGCTTCTTGATGCGCTCGTTGGTGGCGGAGATCGACAGACCAATGGTCTTGCCGAGTTCGGCGAGGGAAGCCCGGGCGTCGGCCTGGAGTGCTTCCATGAGGGCGTAATCGATCCTGTCCATAACGCAAATTTCGCGAAGCAAATTGCGAATGTCAAAGATTTCTTTGGGTTAGCCGCCTCAAAATTGCCTTATATCAGCGGACCTAATGGTTCGTTTACCACTTAAGTCATTGTCCAAAAACCAAGACCCCGCCCAGAGGGCGGGGTCTGATTAACCACTTCGTATGGGGTATTTTTAGAAGGGCGAGATGATATCGATCATCTGATAACCCCAGCGCGGCTGCTGGAGGTCGCTCAGCGTGCCGCGACCGCCGTAGGCGACTCGCGCTTCGGCCAGACGATCGTGGCGGATGGTGTTGTCCGACAGGATGTCCGAGGGGCGGGCGACGCCGGTCACTTGCAGCTGGCGCGCTTCATAGTTCACGCGGACTTCCTGGGTTCCGTAGAGCACGAGATTGCCGTTGGGCAGAACCTGCGTGACCACCGCGGCGACGCGCATCGACACCGACTCGTTGCGGGCGATCGAGCCCGTACCGGTCGAGTTCGTCGTGCCGTCGACGCCCAGCAAGTTGCCGGTACCGGCCGAACCCTGCTGGCCCGGCGTGCCGATGGCGTTTTGGGCGCCCGGCAGGCGGCCGACGATCGAGCTGGGGTCGTAGCCGAACAGGCCGGAGATGTTGGCGCCGTCGTTCGACGTGCGGCCGCGCGTCGAGGAATTCGACAAGCTGGCGTTGTCCGACACGCTGATCACGACGGTGACGACGTCGCCGATCTGGTTGGCGCGCTGGTCCTTGAAGAAGGCCCGGGCCCCCGTGCGCCACAGCGAAGCGCCGGCGCGTTCGGGTTCGGGGCGGGGCATCGGCATCGTGACCTTGGGCTGCGCGTCCTGCGGATTCTGGATCGGCGAGAGCGAAGGCTCGCGGCCCATTTCCGAAAGGCGGCTCAGCGTGTTGCCGCAAGCGCCGAGGCTGAGCGCCGAGGCGGCGACGAGAGCGATGCGAAGGGAGCGGTTCATCATGATCTCCGTGAATTCGGCTTTATGGTTTCGTTCTTATTGGGCGGATTTGTTCTGATCGAGATAGGCGAGCGGACGGCCGAGCTGCACGAGCACCGTGTCGGGGGCGACGACGGTCGCTTCGATCGTGCGGTTCGACTGCGTGTTGACGATGCGGATCGTGTCGCCGCGCGCACCGTCTTCGGTGGCGCGGCCTTGGGCGCTGAGTTGCAGGCTGCCGGTCTGCAGCAGGATCGTGACGGTCGAATTGCGGGTGACCAGCGTGGGGGCGCGGACGTCGTTCTCGCGCACCGGCTCGCCGTCGCGCAAGCGCACGCGGGCGGTCTGGCCCACCAGGCGCTTGGGGTCGGCGATCAGGTCGCGCTTGTTCGCGTCTTCGCGCACCACGGCGAATTCGATGTCGTTGGCGCGGATCGTCTCGCCGGTGTTCACCGCGCGGCGCAGGACCGGCAGGCGGGCGGTGGCGAACAGGCGGCCCTGGATCTGCAAGCGCTGCGCGCCGGCATGGCCCGCACCGGCGATGATCGACGCGGTGAAGCGGTTGGTGTTGCGGTCGATGCGGACCTGCTGCACGTCGACATGGGCGGGCGCTTCGAGCGGCAGATGGATCGCGATCGCGCGGCTGCCGAGATCGATCTCGTCGCTTTCGCGCACGCCTTCGGCTTTCAGCGCTTCGCGCAGCGGCGGCAGAATGTCGTTCTGGTCGAGCGTGCGGCCCGCGCGTTCCAGCACGACGCGGTCGAAGCGCGTCTGCGGGCGCCAGGCGATGCCGTTGGCGCGGGCGATGTCGACGAGCTGCGTGACTTCGACCGAAATGCGCCGGCCCGGGGCGGGGCTGCGCAGCACCGCGCGGTCGGCGGAGACGCCGTCGAACAGGTCGGAGAGGCGTACGATGTCGGCTTCGACCGTCACCACATCGGTGCGCAGCGATTGCGCCGGGGCGGGGGCGGCGGCGGCGACGATCGACGCGGCGAGGAAGGTGATGAAGAGGACGAAGGTTTTCATGGCGATTCTCCGGCGACCCGATGGTTCAGCGCATCTGGTTGACGACGTTGAGCATCTGGTCGGAGGCCTGGATGACCTTCGAGTTCATTTCGTAGGCGCGCTGGGCGGTGATCAGCGTCGTGATCTCGTTCACCGAGTTCACGTTCGAGGATTCGACGAAGCCTTGCTGCAGCGTGCCCACGCCGGCCGTACCGGCCGTGCCCACCGTCGCCTGGCCCGACGCGTCGGTCGGCAGGAACGAGGTGTTGCCGATCGGCTGGAGGCCCGCTTCGTTGACGAAGGTCGCCATCTGGAACTGGCCGATCTGCTGCAACGCCGTCTGGCCGGGGACGCGCACGAAGAGCTGGCCCGATTGGTTGACCGAAACTTCGACCGCGTTGTTCGGCACGTTGCCGGGGCCCTGCACCGGGAAGCCGTCGGCGGTGACGACCTGGCCCTGGTTGTTGAGCTGCAACGAACCAGCACGGGTATAGGCGGTTTCGCCGGTGGGCAGCGTCACCACGAAGAAGCCCTTGCCCTGGATCGCGAGATCGAGCGGGTTGTCGGTCTTCAGCAGCGAGCCTTGCTCGTGGATGCGGTAGACGGCCGTGGGCTTCACGCCGAGACCGATCTGAATGCCGGCGGGAACCGTGCCGCCCGTGTCCGACGCGGCCGTGCCCGCACGGCGCTGGCCCTGATACAGCAGGTCCTGGAATTCCGCGCGCTGACGCTTGAAGCCCGTCGTGTTCAAGTTCGCGATGTTGTTCGAGATGACTTCGACGTTCAGCTGCTGGGCCAGCATGCCGGTGGCGGCGGTGTTGAGGGAGCGCATGGGGTTTCTCCTTCGATATCCGGTTAAGCGACGCGGGCGAGGCGTTCGATCGCCTTGCGCGCGCGCTCGTGTTCGCTGTCGATGACGCGTTGAGCCGATTCGTAACGGCGAGTGATATCGAGCATCGTCGTCAGCTCCGTGACCGAGACAACGTTGGAGCCTTCGAGGATGCCCTGATGCACTTCCGCGCGCGGATCGGCGGGGATGGGATCGTTGTTGGAAGCGTAAAGACCGCCGCCCAAGCGCGTCAGCGCCTGTTCGTCCTGGAACTGGACGAGGCGGATGCGGCCGATATTCTGGTTGCCGGCGTAGACTTCGCCTTGGCGGGTGATTTCGAGACCCGTCGCTTCCGGCGGCACGGTCATCGGCTGGTTGTTCTGGTCGAGGACGGGGAAGCCCTCGGCGTTGACGATGCGGCCCTGGCCGTCGAGGCGGAAATTGCCGTCGCGCGTGAAGCGCTGGCCGACCGGCGTGTCGACGACGAAATAGGCGTTGCCGTGGATGGCGACGTCGAGCGGCGCGTCGGTCTTGATCATCTGGCCGCCGCGCACGTCGCGATAGGTGCCGATGCCTTCGACGAACGCGACCTTGTTGGCGCCGTCGCCGCCCACGCCGGGGTTGCCGGCCTTGGGGGTGAGGTACGAGGCGAACAGCAAACGCTCGGCGCGATAGCCGGTCGTGTTGGCGTTGGCGATGTTGTTCGCCACGGTCTCCATCTGACGGCGCAGCGCGAGCTGGTTCGACAGCGCGAGGTATGTGGGGTTTTCCATCGTCGTTCAGTCCCGTTGGTCTCAAGGTCGCCCGTCGATCGGGCAGATCAGGTATCGCAACCCGCGTGCCAGGGCGTATTGCGATATAAATCAATGGCTTGATCCGGTGGCGGGGGCGTGGAAATCTGTCCTCCGGCAATTCTTGCCGGGCTGTTCCTGCCGCGAACGGGCCAAAACGGGAGGGGGTGGGCGATGGATGCCGGAAAACTCAAACGCGAGCTCGACGACGCGTTCAAGGCGCGCGCTCGGCTTTATCGGGCGATCCTGGACGAGCTGACGGCCGAAATCGGCGCCGAACGGGCCGAAGCCGTGCTCGGCCGGGCGATCGAAAAGCGCGGGGTCGCGGCGGGCACGGCGCTATTCGGCGGGCTCGAATCGCCCACGGCCAAAGACGTGGCCGATCGGTTTTTGGCCGTGAGCCCGGCCGAGGGCACGCTTTATCCGCATACGCGGGAAGACCGGCGCGGCGCGAACGGCGAAACCGGCGTCACCGTGAAGGTCCATCGCTGCCCGTTGCAGGAGGCGTGGCGCGAGGATGGCGCTTCGGATGCCGAGATCGCGCGGCTGTGCCGAATCTCCGGCCGGTTCGACACGGGCTGCTTCGGGGCCAGCGGTGTCGACTTCGAAGCGACGACCTGGACGCCCGGAAGTACCGGGTGCTGCACGCTTTTCCTGGGATCGGCGGCCCCGGCAGGGAAGCGTTGAATCCCGGAACGGGGTGGGGCATAGTCCGCGCCCGTTCGAGGCCGGCCCGCCCCAGGGCCACCTATATATACGTCACGACGTAGATAGAGGTCGCGCCGCGAACCCGTTCGGAGCGTAGCGCAGCCCGGTAGCGCATCAGTCTGGGGGACTGGGGGTCGTGGGTTCGAATCCCGCCGCTCCGACCAAGAAAGAAGCCCGCTAAATCAATGATTTAGCGGGCTTCGTCTTTTTCGGGCTTGCTTTCATTTTCCATCCATTTTCCACTCATTTTCCATGGACTGAACTTCATGGGTTGTTTGGGTGGGGGCGGATATGTCGCGCATTCCAAAACCGGCATCGATCACGGGACTGAAAGCCGTCCATAGTGTGTTGGCGGACGGGACGCGGAAGACCTTCTATTACCACCGCGTCACCGGCATCGCGCTGGGGAGCGATCACGCCCTGGCCATGCGGCGGGTCGCCGAGATCAACGCGCTCAAGGGGCCGGAAGTGCGCACCCGGCAAGCGGGTTCCCTTGCCGCCCTCGTCGCCGAATTCCGGCAATCGCCGGAACACGTGAAAATGGCGGACACGACCAAGGCGCTTTGGCGCCCCTATCTGGTCGATATAGAGGAACGGCTCGGGAGCTGGACGCCCGAGATGCTGACGCTGCCGCTCGTCTCGAAGCTCAAAATGTTGCTTATCAATAAGCACGGGTCGGGCTCGGCACGAAACCGGTTCAAATGCTATTCGCGTATCTGGAATTGGGGGCGGGCGAATGGCCTGATCCGGGTCGAGAACCCATTCATGCGGCCCGGCTCGTTCGCGACGTCGAACCGCAAGCCCCCCAAGAAGCCGATATGGCGCAAGGCCGATATCGAAGCGTTCCTCAAGGCGACGAGGAAGGTCAATGTAGGCGGCAATCCAAATTTTATGAACGCACCCCAGTTTACCGAGGAGCGGGTACCCGCCGACGTTCGCATGGCGCTACTGCTCGGCTTTTTCACGTTGCAGCGCCAGGCGGACGTTTTGTCGATGAGGGCTAACTTCATCGACCACGATCGGAAGGGTCAGCTCTGGATGACCGTCACCCAGCGCAAAACGCGTGAAGTGGTCCGCTTTCCTTTGTTGTCGCCGCTGATTGCAGAGCTGAAGCGTCAGAAGATCGAGATCGGAAGCGCGACGCCGCTCGTGGGGACGAAGTCCGGAGAAGAATTCGACAAGAGCAATTTCTATCGAAAATTCTCGACCTGGCTTGAAGCCGCGGTGTCGCCCGTCAGCGCGTTTAGGACAGTTTGAGCAGTTTGCGTAAGGGAGGGATTTCGGCTCATCGTCACCGTTGAAAGGGACGAGGATGAGACCGATGAAGCAGACGCCGGCGAACGGCACGGCCGAGCAGCATGTCCGCGAGATTCGCCGTCAGACGCGGAAGAAGTACTCCGCCGAAGAGAAGATCCGGATCGTGATCTCGGGGCTGCGGGGGGAGCACTCGATCGCTGAGCTATGCCGGCGGGAGGGGATCGCGGAGAGCCTGTATTACGTGTGGTCGAAGGAGTTCATGGAGGCCGGGAAGAAGCGGCTGGCCGGGGACACCGAGCGCCAGGCGTCGTCGGGCGAGGTCAAGGACCTGCGCCGGGAGATGGGCGCACTAAAGGAACTGGTCGCCGACCTGACGATCGAGAACCGGTTGCTCAAAAAAAGTACCTACGGGGATGGGGACGACCGCGAATGAGATACCCCGTCTCGGAGAAGCTCGAGATCATCCGTCTGGTCGAGGAATCCCGGCTGCCGGTGAAGCGCACGCTCGAGAAGCTGGGCGTCTCGCGCTCGAAGTTTTACCGCTGGTACGAGCTACACCGGCGCTTCGGTGTGGTCGGCCTTGAAGATCGCCGGTCTGCCCCTGGCCGGGTCTGGAACCGGGTGCCGGACGCCGTCCGAGGCCAGGTGATCGATCTGGCCCTCGAACGCCCGGAACTGAGCCCCCGGGAACTGGCGGTGACGTTCACCGACGAGAAGGCGCAGTTTATCTCGGAAGCATCGGTATATCGGCTGCTGCGGGCGAACGGGTTGCTGACCAGCCCCGCCTTCATCGTGATGAAGGCGGCGGACGAGTTCCGCGACAAGACGACGGCGCCCAACCAGCTCTGGCAGACCGACTTCACGTATCTGAAGGTGATCGGCTGGGGCTGGTTCTACCTGTCGACCATCCTGGATGACTTCTCCCGGTTCATCGTGGCCTGGAAGCTGTGCACGACGATGAAGGCGGCGGACGTCACAGCGACGGTCGAGATGGCGTTATCGGCGTCGGGGTTGGACGGCAGCCGACACCGGCCGCGGTTGCTGTCGGACAACGGATCGAGCTACGTCGCTGGAGACTTGGCGACGTGGCTCGACAAACAAAACATCAAACACGTGCGCGGCGCGCCCAATCATCCGATGACGCAGGGCAAGATCGAGCGCTGGCATCAGACGATGAAGAACCGAATCCTACTCGAGAACTACTTCTTACCCGGCGATCTCGAGGCGAAGATCGGCGCCTTCGTCGATCACTACAACCACCGCCGATACCACGAGAGCATCGGCAACCTCACGCCGGCCGACGTCTATACCGGGCGCGGTCAGGCCATTCTGGAAAGGAGAGACGCGATCAAGCGAAAGACCATCGAGCACCGCCGCTTGCTGCACCGGCAAGCGACCGCCTAAACTGCAAACCCAGATGCGCCGAAGCCTCCGTTAGCAACTGCATCAAACAGTCCCGATTGTTCTGATGACGGACACCGTTCTTGCGGCGCTGTTGCGGCGGCCTTGTCCAGGGTCGCTTCAATGCCGTTGTCGTAAAGCGAGGCGAGCCAGCGCTGCGTCGCCGCGATTAAGGCCGGGTTTTGCCCGAGATCGCCGAATAGCGTTTCGATCGACAGTAGCGGCCTTGGATCGGTACCGCCCTCGATCGCTTTTTCGCGCAGCAGGGCGGCGTGGGGATGCGTGACGGTCAGTGCATTTTCACGTCCGTCGGTGCCGCGCACACGGCGCAGCCACGCGGCCAGCGCCAGCGACAGGAAGGTGATATCGCCGCCGGTCCGCAAGCGGTCGCGGATCGGATCGAGCAGATAGTTGATCGGCGCATCGGTGTTGACGCGTTGGACCGTGTCGCGAATCGCGGGATTGGCAAAGCGCTGGATCAGTCGCGCCTTATAGGCGCCAAGATCGACGCCCGGAATTGCCGGCAAGGTCGGCCCGGTCTCGCGCTCCATGAGGGCAGCCATCACGCCGCGGATACGCGCATCGGCAAGCGATTCGTCGATCGTGACATAGCCGGCCAACTGGCCAAGCCCGGAAACCGCAAGATGGCTGGCATTCAGAAGACGCAGCTTCATGAACTCGTAGGGTGCAACGTCCGTGACGAATTGCGCGCCGACATCCTCCCAGGCCGGCCGGCCTTGCGGGAAGCGATCCTCGATCACCCATTGGCTGAAGCTTTCGGCAATGACGGGCCAGCGATCGGCGATGCCGTGGCATGCCGCGAGATACTCGATATCCGCCGGCGACGTGACGGGCGTAATCCGATCGACCATCGTCGAGGGAAAGGCGACTTCCCGCTCGATCCAAGCGGCCAACTTCTCGTCGCGCAAGCTGGCCAAGGCCAAAGCGGCTGCGCGCAGCACCTCGCCGTTATGTTGGACATTGTCGCAGCTCAGCAAGGTGGGCGGCGCCTTGCCGGCGAGCTTGCGCCGGCGGAGCATTTCGACGATCGCGCCGATAGCACTGCGCGGTGTCTCGGGTGTTTCCAGATCGGCGCGGATCAGCGGATGTTCGGGATCGAGGCGCTTGCTCGCGGCGTTCAGGCAATAGCCATGCTCCGTGACCGTCAGGCTGACGATGCGGATCGCTGGATCGTCGAGCCGCGCCAGAAGCGGTTCGCTCGAAACCGTCGCATCGATCAGGCCGGCGAGCGACCCGATGATACGCACACGTTCGTCGTCGCCTTCGCGTTCGATCAGCGTGTAGAGATTATCCTGCGGCGCGAGACTGTCGCGCATGCGACGGTCGCCCGGCATCAGCAGGCAACCGAGAATGCCCCAGCGCAGCGCCGCCGGGTCCTGTTCCATTAATTCGTGCGTGTAGCGCGCCATATGTGCGCGATGGAATCCGCCGAGCCCGAAATGCGCGATGCCGGCGGTGACACTTGCGGGCGCGAAGCGGGGGATTTCCGCGACGGCGTCAAGCGACGCAAGTGTGCCACGATTAAGCTCGATCGGTTTCATGCTGAAAACATCCTGATCTCCGGCATGCGCGGCGGATCGGCGCCGAGACGCGTACATGTTATCGCGGATGCGGTCACGGCGAAGACCAAAGCGTCGGACAATTGCGTGTCGTCGAGGGCGTCGATCGCGTGGCGCGACAAGGCATCGATGCACTCCAAGCGCGCGAGCAGCGCCGCGTGAAAGCTGTCGCCGGCGCCGACCGTATCGACCAGTTCGACGGTACGCCCGCCGACGATAATCGGTTCTCGACCCGGCCGCCATGCGACGGCGCCGTCGGCGCCATGGGTGATGACGCAGAGGGCGATTCCGGCGGCGAACCAATTCTCGACGAGATCGCGATGGGCGATGCCGGGGAAAGCGATGCCGAGATCTTCGTCGCTGGCCTTAATGATGCCGGCGCTAGGCACGAATGCCGCAAATTGTTGCCGCCAGCGTTCGATATCGGGCGTCACCGTCGGCCGCAGATTGGGATCGATCGAGATCAAGCGCCGGCCCGCTTCGCGCCGCGCGAGGGCAAGATGAGCCGCCGCGACGGGCTCGACCGCGAGCGTGTAGGAGCCCATGACGAGGGCGCGGATATCGTCGTCCAGCGCCGCGGGTAAATCGGCGATCCCGACGCCACGATCGGCTTTTCCTTCGCCGTGAAACGCATAAGCGGGGCGGCCGCCCGCATCCGTACCGACGACGCTGATCGTGGTCAGGCGATCGGTGGCGACGGCATGACTTATGTCGATCCTCTCGGCGAGAAGCCGCGCGCGGATTGCAGCGCCGAATGCATCGGACGACAGGCCGCCGAAAAACGAGGTCGGCACGTCGAGCCGCGCAAGGCCGATCGCGACGTTGAAGGGCGAGCCGCCGAGCACTGGTTTCGCGTGCAACGCGCCATCCGCGACATCGACGAACAGATCGACGATCGCCTCGCCGCAAACGAGGACGCTCATCCTTTGACGGCGCCCGCCGTCAAGCCGGCAACCAAGAAACGCTGCAACGCCAAGACGACAATCAGGATGGGCACGAGCTGGACGGTCGCGGCGGCGAACAAGATGCCGTAATTGGTGCCGGTGACCGAGTCCATCAGCTCGCTGAGGATGAGCGGGGTCGTCTTGGCGTTCTGGATCGTGAAGATGAAGGCGTAGACATATTCGTTCCAGGCGAAGACGAAGACGAACACCGCGCAGGCGACCATCCCTTGCTTGGCGAGCGGTGCCACGACATAGCGCAAAATCTGCCCTTCGCTGGCGCCATCGACTGTGGCGGACTCGTCCAGTTCCTTGGGAATTTGATCGATGAATTCTTTCATGATCAGCACGTTTAGCGGCACCCAGAAGGTCGCGTAGAGCAGGATTAGGATCAAATGGCTGTCGGCGAGGCCGAGCTGATTGACCCAAGGGAAGAGTGGGATCGTGATGACGAGGGGCGGCAGCAAGCGAACTGCGACGAGATAGAACGCCGAGGCCGACAGGGCCGTGGAACGAAAGCGCGAATAGACATAGCCCGCGCACGCGGCCGCAAAGACCGACAGCAGCGTCGCGAGAGCCGCGATGAACAAGCTGTTGGCGACGAAGCCGAAGAAATCAGGGTACTTGCTCAGCAGATCGGCATAGTTGTCTAAAGTCGGCGTGAAAAATGCGCTGGGCGGGAAGGCGAAGATGTCGCGCTGAAATTTGAAGGAATTGAGCACGACATAGGCGACCGGAAAGATCGACCATACGACGATCATGCAAATCAGGATCGCCTTGCCGGCGAACTTCAAAATTCTAGTCATTGGCGAACGAAGCCCGGTACATGGTCCGCAGATAGAACGACGCCAGCACCAGCGAGGCGATGACCATCAGCCAGCCGGTCGCGGCCGCGGCGCCAAAATCCGAAAATCGGAATCCGACGCGATAGAGATAGGTGCCCAACACCTCGGTCATCCGGACGGGGCCGCCGGCGGTGACGAGCCACACTTCGCTGAACATGCGGAAGGCGAAGACGTAGCGGAACAGGATGGCCAGTACCGCCGCCGGCATGATCAAGGGCAGGGTGACGTTCCAGAAGGATTGCAGGGCAGTGGCGCCGTCGATGCGCGCGGCTTCGTAAAGCTCACGCGGCACCGAAATCACCGCCGCATAGAGGATGACGAAGGTGAACGGCAGATGGTGCCAGATGCTGATCGTGCAGATCAGCATCAAGGCGTCGGAGACGTTGCGCGACCAATTGAAACTGCCGCCGAAGGCGCGAAAGGCATTGGCGAGCAGGCCGATATTGGGATCGGCGAGGAAGCGCCAAGACAGCACGCCGACGACCTCGCTGATGCCGTAGGGCACGAGGATCACGGCGAAAAGGATCATCCGCCACCGGCCGAGGCTTGCGACCAGCAACGCCATGCCGAGCGCCAGGACGAGTTCGACGTAGACGACGATGTTGACGATTAGAAACGTGTTCTTGGCCGCCGTCCAAAAATGGCGATCCGTCAGGACGTTCTCGTAGTTCGCGAAGCCGACGAATTGCGGATCGAGGCCGTAATTGGAGGTCGTGAAGCTGAGCCATAGGACGTAGACCGCCGGGCTCGCGAGCATCAGCGTCGTCAGCGATTGCGCGGGGGTCAGCAGCAGAAGATGGAAGAAGGAAAAGCGGCGCATGGCTCTGCCGATCGGTCGCGTCGCTCGACGCCGGGAAGGAGAGGGCCCGGCGGTGTTTCGCCGGGCCCCGGTAGATTACTGCTTTTTGGGCAGCAACGGTTCGATGCGGCGCTGAATATTGGCCGCCGCCTTTTCCGCCGTTTGCTGGCCGAGCAGGAACGAGTCGGCCTCTTCGCTCAAAATCGCTTGGGCGCGCGTGGTCTCGTCGAAACCCGGCAGAGCGAGGCTCGCGGACGCGACTGAGCGGGCCTGCTCGGCGGCCGAGGGAAGAACCGCTTGTACGCGCGGGTCCTGATAGGCTGCGGGCCGCGTGGCGCCATTGCCGTTCAAGGTCTCGCGGATCGTCGCTTCGGGGGCCGAGAGCGTGCGGATAAGATCCCACGCGCGATCCTTCTGCTTCGAGTTCTTTGGGATCACGAGATACCAGACCTCGGTCTGGGCGCGCAGAACGCCGTTCGTGCCCATCGGCACCGACGTAACCTTGAACGAGCCCGGATAGCGCGACAGCTTCGCGTCGTTCAGCCCGATTTCGCGGTTGAAGGGGCTCAAGCTCATCACCGCGCGGCCGTTCTGCATGTCGGAGATCAGCGAGTCCAGCGGCGTGCTGAGGTAATTGTCGATGAGACCGCCGTTGTCGTAGAGGTCCTTGAGCGTCTTCAGCGCCGTAATGAATTCGGGCGTGTTGGCGTTGAGTTTGTAGTCGAGATCGAGCAATTGCTTGCCGCTCGCTAGCATCAGGCTGAGCAGGAATTCTGGCGAATCGCCGACCTGCGACAAACCATAGACCTTCTGGCCGTTCTTGTCGGTGCGATGAAGCTTCTTCGCCATATCGACAAGTTCGGCATAGGTCTTCGGCGGACCGTTGAAGCCCGCTTCTTTGAGCAGCGTCTCGTTATAGACCAGCGCCGTCGTGCTGTGCCGGAAGGGAATGCCGTAGAGCTTGCCGTTATAGGTCATGCCTTCCAGCATGCCCTTGCTCAGTCCGGCGAAATCCTGAATCGGCTTCGCGGCTTGGAAGGCGTCGAGCGGCTCGAGCTGCTCGAAGACCTTGGGCGAAGCGTAACGATTAAGGAAGAAGGCCGCGTCGATATTGCCCGACGGCAGCGTCATTTCGCGGCGGATGCGATCATGCAAGGGCGTCACATCGGCCGTGATCCAATTGATGGTGCCGTTGGCGGCCTGCCATTCGGCGGTGATGTCGCCGCCGGTCGTGCCAGGCGTGGCGCCGGTCGACACGATCTGATGGACCCTGTGCCCCAGCACGTTGATCGGCGTGTTCTGTGCAATGCCGGGCGCCGAGACGGCGATTACGGCCGCGGCCGTGACGGCAGCGATGACGAATTTCATTCCACTTCCTCCCTTGGATTTTGCCTTTGGTGATCGGTTCGTGCCCGGGCCTACAGTCGAACCGGTTCGCGTCCCGCCGGATAGATCCCATAACAATATCGCTAATGTAATTCTGCATGACGCGTATCGAGCGTCAATATGCATTTATTTATGCTTTGATTTTATTATGTTTATTGTGATTACTCTACCGATGTTGGATTGATATAGGATGCAAGTGAAGGCAATTTATAGATAACGATAATGTATTGTCGAGATGCGGTTGCGCGTTGTGTTGGTCGGGCGTGTGGCCGCCGTTAGATTCGGAATTGCGCTACCAGTCGAGGAGTCGGGAAGATGACGAATGCAGCGACCGGCCGCCGGCCGACCACACTTCAGGATGTCGCTGACGTCGTCGGGCTTACGCCGAACACCGTCTCGCGCGCGCTCAATGATCGGCCGGGCGTCAATCCGACGACGCGGGCCTTGATCAAGGCCGAAGCGGAGCGGCTCGGCTACGTTCCCAATGTCCATGCGCGCTCGCTCGTGCTCGGGTCGCGTAAGACGATCGGCGTAATCGTCTCGAACATCTCGAATCCGTTTTTCTCTGATCTCATCAGCGAGGTCGAATTGCGCGCACGCGAGGCGGGCTACACGGTCGCACTGCTCTTGTCCTACGAATCCGCGGAACGGGAGCGCGAGGCGATCGATCGCGCACTCCAAGCCGGGCTGGACGGATTGATCGCCGCCCCAGTGCAGGAACGTTCGAACGCCTGGGCGCCGGTCATCAAGGCGGGCATTCCACTGGTGTTGGTCAGCCGCGAATTGCCGGAACTCGGCGTCGATTTCTATTCGACCGACAACGAAGCGGGCATTCGTCTGACGACCGACGCGGTCCTGTCGCTGGGCGCGAAGGATGTCGTTTTGATCGACGAGGACATGCCGTTCTCCACCATCCGGTTGCGCTTGGACGGCTTCCGGAAATCCCTTGAACGTCATGGACTGCCATTCGATCCACGGCAGAATCTGGCACTCGTGCCGCCGCCGCGATCGTTTCGCGTTTCCCAATCGTGGCACGCCGACGACGCCTATCGCATGGCGAGCGACTTCCTCGATCGCGGGCGCCGGCCCGACGCGTTCGTCGTCGGCGACGATTACTACGCGCTTGGCCTTTATCGCGCGCTGCGCGATCGCGGCATTCGCGTGCCCGACGACGTGCTGGTGATGGGGTGGGGCAATCACCCGTTCACGCGCTTTATGGAGCCGCCGCTTTCCACGCTGCTGCTTCCGTTTCAAGAGGTCGCAAGCCGCGCGACACGTCGGCTGCTCGACCGAATCCAGGGGCTGGCCGAGGGCCCGGTCGTCACCGAGCGTATCGTTCCCGAACTCGTCATCCGCGCATCGACGACGCGTTGATCGCGGGCGCGCTGCGCCTTCGCTGAAAGTGACGAATAAGTCATTATCGCTATTATTAATGTCTTGCGCTCGAGCCGTGATCGCTTTGGCAATTCAGGAATATATATCAATAAAATCAGTAAATTATAAACATAATTGACGCCTCATATTGTGACATGACACGATACATTATCGTTATTGTCATGGGGCAGCGAGAAGCATGGCGTCTGAACATTCGGCGACAATTCAAGAGCCCGCCAGGGACGTTCGCGTGGCCGGCCATTTCGACGTTGTCGTTTGCGGCGGCGGGCCCGCCGGCCTCATCGCGGCCGTCGCCGCGGCGCGCAACGGCGCCAAGACGTTGCTGATCGAGCGCTATGGTTTCGTCGGCGGCATGTCGACGAGCGCTTTGGTCACGCCGATCAGCGAGTTCCGCCATTTCGGCAAACAGCATATTGGGGGAATTCCGCTCGAACTGCTGAAGAAGGCGGCCGATCTCGACGGCGCCAACGTGGCGTTGGAAAGCGGCAACTTCCCGGTGAACGACGAGATCCTCAAACTCGCCGCGCAGCGCCTGTTGCTCGAAAGCGGGGTGACGCTGCTCTATCACTCCTGGTTCTCGGATTGCGTAATGGCGGATGGCCGTGTCACGCATGTCGTCGTGCAAAACAAATCCGGCCGCGTGGCCTATGCGGCGCGCGTGTTTATCGACTGCACCGGCGACGCCGACCTCGTGCGCGCGGCCGGCTTCCCGACTGTGAAGGGCGATGTGCTGCAGCCGGCGACGTTGTGGTTCCAGCTCGGCGGTGTGGATACCGACGCGCTCGACTATTTGTTCCGTGACGCGGTTGAAGGGATGCTTCCTGTTTCGGCGGTCATCCGCAACCGGTTGCTTGAGCTCAACGCGCGCAACGAGATCCCGATCTTCGGCGGCCCTTGGATCAACAAGTTTTTCCATGACGGCATGGTGAGCATTAATTTGCTCCGAGAGGCGACCGATGCGAGCGATCCGGAATGGTTCACGCGCACGGAATGCAGTCTGCGCGAAAACCTGCATTTGATGATCGACGTATTGCGCCGTGAGTTTCCGGAATTCAGGAATTGCTGGTTGGCGAAGTCGGGCATTCAGACCGGCGTGCGTGAATCCTATCACATCGTCGGTCTCTACCAGCTTCAGAAGGACGACATTCTCGTCCCCAAGGCGTTCCCCGACACGATCGCAAAGGGGGCCCATGTCATCGACATCCATTCCAGCAGCAGCAACGAACAAGACGGGCTCGTCGTGCCGCGTCAGGAATACAATGTCCCGCTCCGCTGTTTGGTGCCGCAGGGCAGCATCAATCTCGTGACGGCGGGCCGTTGCCTTAGCGCCGACGGCCCGGGCTTCGGTTCGGTGCGCGTGATGGCGACCTGCATGGCGATGGGGCAGGGTGCGGGAACGGCGGCGGCGCTCGCGGTCAGTCACGGCTACAGCATGTCGGGAATGAACTTCCAGCATCTGCGCGAAACGCTGATCGCGCAGGGCGCGGTCGTCGATTTCGACAACGTCGTCAATCCGCAAGCGCCGATCGAGATCGTCGATTATCCGGCGGTCGGGAAAACGCCGGCGGCTGCCTTGGAAACCACGTAACGGGCCGAGGCGCCGCGACTTGTTTCGCGTGGTCCAGATTTCCGATACCCATATCGGGCGCGACCGTGCGCGTTTCGCACGTAACTGGGCGCCGTTGCGTGAGTGGATCGATGCGCAACGGCCGGATGCGGTTCATCATTGTGGCGACCTCACGTTGGACGGTGCGGACAATGAGGCCGATTTCGAGTTCTGTGCGCAGCTTGCCGGTACCTTGGCGGCGCCGTTTCGGGCCGTTCCCGGCAATCACGATATCGGCATGTCGTGCAACTCTCGACAGACCGTCGACGATGTGCGGCTCGCGCGTTGGCGCCGTTATCTCGGCGCCGATCGATGGTTCTTCGACGCCGAAGATTGGCGTCTGATCGGCTTCAACACGATGCTCCTGGGCAGTTCCATGCCCGAGGAAGAGGCGCAATATTCTTGGCTTGCGGCGCGTATGGCGGAAGCGGGATCGCGCAGGGTCGCCTGGTTCTGCCACCAGCCGCTGTTCATCCACGGCTTCGACGATGGCGACAACGGCTATTGGTCGGTCGCGCTGGAACCGCGTTTGCGTCTCGCGGCATTGTCGAAGCGCTTCGACATCGGTTTGGTTTGCAGCGGGCATCTGCATCGCGAACGCCATGTGACAATCGGCGACACGCAATATGTTTGGTGCCCGTCGACATCCTTCATGGTGAGGGATGCGCAGTCCCATTTGCCGGGGGCAGCGGTTCTCGGCGCCGCCATCCTCGAATTCGATGGTCGCGCATTGCGGGTCCAGCTGATCCGTCTGCCGACGTTGCCGCAGGTCTGGATCGAAGACGTGGTCGCCGAGATCTATCCGCGCTGATCAGGCGCGATCCGCAAGGATATGATCGGCGATCTTCTCGCCGATCATGATCGTCGATACGTTCGTATTCGCGCGCGGCACGGTCGGCATGATCGAGGCGTCGGCGACGCGCAAGCCCTCGATCCCGCGCACGCGGCCCGCGGGATCGACGACCGCGAGGCGGTCGTCGGCGGCGCCCATGCGGCACGTGCCGCAGGCGTGCCAGTTGCCGAGCACCGTACGCGCGATCCAATCGTCGAGCATCGCGTCGTCCGTCGCCATCGTGTGGATGTCGTCGCCCTGAGGAAACGCAAGGCGCATGAGCGAACGGCGGGCTAGCGCGCTGGCGTCGAGCGCACCGGCGCCGAGCGTCAGGATCGCATCGCCGATCGGTCCGGCGGATCGCAATGTACGCAGCAAATCGGTATAGGCGCCGGCGAAGACTTGATGGCTAACGCGCCGGACGTGGTCGCTCGTCAGGATTCTGTGGACGAAGCGCACGCCATCGCGCATGCGCTGACGGTCGCGCCCGTCGCCGAGCAGATTGAACGCGACGAACGGTTCGTCGCACGCATCGGCGCTGCGCAGTTTCACGTAGCCGCGCGAGAACGCTTTGTCGGGCCCGACGCGTACGACCGCGAATTGATCGCCGATGGCGCTGGGATCGAAGCGGTTCGCGACCGAGATCTTCATGTCTTGCGCTGGGCAGTCGGCAAGATGCGAACTGAAGCGCGCATAGATCAAAAACGGATTTCGATGCCGCGGATTCATCCGGCCTTCGGGCTTCAAGTGAACGCCGATCCCGACAAGCGGATGATCCTGCAGATTGCCGCCGACACCCGGCAGATCGGCCACGGGCACGATGCCAAGCGCTTTGAGTTCCGCGGCCGAGCCAACGCCGGAGCGTAGCAGCAGGGCGGGAGAATGGATGGCGCCGGCGGAAACGATGATCTCCCGCGCTTCGATTCGGCGCGGCGCACCAGCGATCTGCGCGTGAACGGCGACGGCGCGGCGCCCGTCGAATTCGATGCGCGCCACGGCCGCATCGGCGACGACGGTCAAATTGGGCCGCAAGCGCGCCGCGTTGTCGAGATACGCGACCGCCGTCGTAACCCGCCGCCCATAGATGTTGTTGCGCGGGAACGGGAAGCAACCGTCGCCGGGCTCCGCATTGGCGTCGTCGTGATAGGCGACGCCCGCATCGGCTAGCGCATCGCGGAATGCCAAGGCGAAGCCGCCCCAATCCTTTGGAAAGGTTCGGCGGATCGGAAACGGCCCTTCGCTGCCATGCAGCGGGCCGGTGAAATCCATGTCGCGTTCAAGCTTGCGGAAATAGGGAAGGCATTCGCGCCAGTTCCAACCATCGGCCCCCATCTGCGCCCATTCGTCGTAATCCGCAGGAATGCCACGCAACGCGATCTGACCGTTGACGCTCGATCCGCCGCCCATGACGCGCGCTTGCTCGTAACGCATCGGCTGCATCTCGGCGGCGATCTCGGCCATGGAGCGATTGCCGATCGGGCCTCGGAATACGGTGAGATCGGTCCAATACCGGCTCGGATCGAAATAATCGGGGAGGTACTGCGCGCTGGAGATCGTTTCCGGCACCGATTCGGGCAGCGTATCGGGGCCGGCCTCGAGCAGGCAGACGCGATATCGCCCGTTTGCGGAAAGTCGATTGGCGACGACGCAACCAGCCGACCCGCCGCCAACGACCAGAAAATCGTATCGATCAGAGTTGTTCACCGGCTGTCCCGCTAACGCATTGATTTCCCGGCAATCGATTTACATCTTCAAATTAAAAATTACAACGTTGACATTTTTAGGAGGCGCGTTAACTTAGGTCTCGGTTCCAAGCAGTCGCGGAGCGCACGCATGACGAACACGCTGGACGATCTTCCGCCCGACGATGCGGCGCTTTCCGGCCGATTGGCGAGTGCCGTCTACGAGCAGATCGAGCGTCTGATCCGCCGCGGCGAGTTTCCCAAAGACGTGAAGCTGCCGCCGGAATCTGAACTCGCGCGCCGCTTCGGCGTTTCGCGGCCGGTGGTGCGCGAAGCGCTGGCGCGTTTGCGCGACGAAGGGATCATCCGCTCGCAGAAGGGGGCGGGATCGTTCGTCATCCGGGGCATGACGCCCAGCGCCACGACGCTGCCCACGATCCGCACCGTCGCGGATCTGCTGCGCTATTACGAGTATCGCATCGACGTCGAAGCGGCGACAGCGGGTTTGGCCGCCGAGCGGCGCGGCGCGGACGACGTGGCGGAAATGGCCAAGGTTCTGGCCGGGGCGGAGGAGATGCTGCGCCAAGGCCAGTATCTGCTGCTGTCGGACGCGAATTTCGCTTTCCATCGCTCGGTCGCGCAGCTGACGCGAAATCCATTCTATGTCCGCACGCTGGAGATCATGCCGAATTTCATCGGCCGGAATCCCTTCGATCTTGTGACGTCGGACCGCAGCAACAACGAAGCCCATCTTTGGCGGATCCATCGCGAACACGTGGCGATCTTCACCGCGATCGAAGCGGGCGATTCGGCGCGTGCGCGGGTCGAAATGCAGCGGCACATCCTTGCCGCGCGCGACGAAGTCCTGAATCGCCAGGCGCTCATGCAGAAGCTGCAGATCGATCTGCCGAAGATGTGACGGCGCCGGCCGCGTCGGGCCGATCGACGAAAACAAAACGCAAAAACGGGAGGATAGAATGCTGACGAGGCGTAACGCCCTTATCGGGGCGGCAGGGGCTGCGAGCATCGCGAGTTTCCGCGTCAAGGCGACGGAAAAGATTTCGATCGTGTCGCACGCCGTTCATCGAAACGCGGCGACGACCGGGCTTGGCGGCGACGTGACCGCGCCGTGGTGTGCTGCGAACAACGCGACGCTGGAATGGCTGACATTTGGCGTCGAAGCGACCAACGAGCGCGCGCTGCGCGAAGCGAGCCTTGGCGAAAGTAGCATCAGCCTCGCTTTCGTGCTCAACGGTCTCATCTCGCCGCAGTCGGCGCGGTTGTTCGAGGATCTGGGCGAATGGCAGGCGCGCGATCCGATCGCCGTGTTCGACGAGATTCCCAAGTCGCTTCTTGCGACCCATCTTTACGACGGCGTGCTGCGCGCCATGCCGTTCCGGCATGCGACGCACGGGCTGCACTACAACGCTGACATCTTCGCCGAACGCGGGATCGCGGGGCCGCCCAAGACGATCGAGGAAGCGATCTCGAGCGCCGAAAAGCTGAGCTTCGAGCGCGGCGACGGCACGCGGGTCAACGGCCTTGCCCTCATCATGGAGGATATCGGCTGTCTGATGGATTGGATTCGCGGCTTCGGCGGCGACTTCATCACCGCGGACATGAAGGTCGTGATCGACCAGCCCGCCGCGGTGCGCGCCGTTGCGTTGCTGCGCGACTTTATGCGCAAGAACGTGCTGCCGCGCAACACGATGAACTTCAAGAACGAGGACGTTATCAGCGCCATGCAGCAGGGGCGTGCGGCGATGACGAACGGTCCGTTCGGCCGCTTCCAGACCTTCAACGATCCGAAGGCGAGCAAGTATCCGGGCCGCATTCTGCCCGTATCGTTGCCCAAGGGTTTCGACGGCAATCCGATGCCGGCGAAAACGTCGATGTGGGCGATGGCGATCCCACGCAACGCCAAGAACAAGCCGCTCGCCTGGAGCTTGCTCAAGCATCTCAGCGCGCCGGAAAGCACGATCCTCGCGACGTTGAACGGCAACGGCCCGGTCCGGCCATCGGCCTATGACGACGCGCGCGTGCAGAAGCTGTTGCCCTACGCGTCGGCCGAACGCGAAGCGCTGGCGTCGGCGCGATTGATTACGCCAAGCTTCCCCAACGCGCAGCGTGCGATGGATGCGTTGATGGAAGAAGTCGGCCTTGCTCTGCTTGGCCGTAAGGAGCCGCAAGCGGCGTTGACCGACACGAAGAACCGCGTGCTTCCGCTGTTGGCGGGCTGACGGGTAAGGCGGCGGGCGCTGCGTGCGTCCGCCGCCGTTTTCGCCTTAAGTGGGGTTCTTCAATTTCGCGGCGATGCTCGCGAAACAGGCGGCAGTCAACGCCTCGAATCCTTCGATCGACGCGCCGCCGATATGGGGCGTGGCCAAGACGCCCGGCTGATGGGCAATTGCCGCTTCGGGCAGCGGCTCCACGGCAAAATTATCGAAACTTGCGGCCGCGAGACGGCCATCGCGTACGGCTTCGCGCGCGGCGCTTTCGTCCACCACATCCGCACGCGCGATCGACACGAGAACGGCGCCGCGCTTCATGCGGGCGATCCGTGCCGCGTCGACGGCACCGCGCGTCCCGGCATTCGACGGGAGCGACACGCAAACGATATCCGCGCTTGCCATGACTGCGTCGATCGACAGAGGGCCGCGTATCGCGTCGGAGACGCCGTCGGGTCTGCGCAGATCGTGGAACGTGACTCGGACGTCGAACGGTGCCAGCAAGTTCGTGAGGTCGCGGCCGATTGCACCGAATCCGAGCAGCCCGATGGTCTTGCCCGTCAATCGGCGATGCGGCAATCCTGGACGCGCCGTCAACCAGGTGCCGCGTGACCAGGCGACGGCGATATCCGGCAGATGGCGCAGCGCCGAAAGTATCGCAAGCAAAAGGAATTCGGAGACGCTACGCGTATTGGCGCCGGGCAACTCCGCGGTCGCGACACCGCGCCGCTCGACGGCGGGGACATCGATATTGTCGCGACCCGTCCCCCAACGCTGGATCAGGCGCAGGCGCGGAGCCGCGTCGAGCAAGGCCTCGGGTACCGGCTGCGTACCGACAACGAGTGCTTCGAGTGCGTGGAGACGTTCGGGCGCCGTAAAACCCGGATCCAGGAATTCGACTTCGAAATCGGGCGGGCAGGCGGCAGCAATATGCCGCCGCCCTTCCGCCGGCAAGTCGAGAGCAAACCCGATCTTGTGCTTCACGCGTAAAGGCTCCAGCGCGCGCGTCAGATCTTCGCGCCTTGCGCGGTCAACGCGGCTTGCAGATCGCCGATCGGCACTTTGCGCGCCTGAATCTTGCGGTCCGCGGCAATCGCGGCGGCGACGCCCGCCGCCTGCCCAGTGACGATGCACCCGGCCTGCTGGCGCACTGAGCCGCACGCCACGCGATCAGCGGAGACACAACGGCCGGCGACCAGCAGCCCGTCGACCGATTCCGGCACCAAGATGCGGTAGGGGATCTGGTAGAGACGCCCGCCCCGGATCGCCGACATGCGGGTCGTGTTGCTGCCGTCGATGCTATGTACGTCGACGGTGGCGCCGCAATAGCCGATGCTGTCGGCGAAGCTGCGCGCGTCCAGCACGTCCTCGCCCGTCAGCATATACTCGCCGACGATACGCCGCGTTTCGCGCACACCGACATTGTCGGCGATCTGCAGCACGAAGGAGTTTTCGTAGCCCGGGACGTATTTCTTGTAGAACTCACCGATCTTCAGCGTGAAGTCGCGCATCGAGCCGATCGCTTCGCTCAGCGTTTTGTTATCGGTCGCGTCGACCTTGTAGGCCATGTCGACGTTATGCATGGTCGTGTCGCTGACGACGCGGCCGTTGCGGAAGATCGGACGCAGGATGTTGTTGTGCGCGCGCGGATTGAGCGTGGTCGATCCGAAGGCGGTCGGATAGTCGCCCGCCTGCGCCGCGGCTTCGCGCAAGCGCGGGAAGCCCGGAATCGTCAGCGGTTTGCCTTCGGCGAACAGCATCTTCAGTTTGCGCATATAGCCTTCGGAGAATTCCTCCCGGCCGCTGCAGGCGTAGTCGACGGTCTTGGCGAGATCCACGCCGCCCATCAGGAAGTAGAGCGTGATCGGCTGCACATAGGTCGGGTCGCCGTTCTCGCCTTGCTCGTAGCGTGCACCCGCCAGCCAAGCGACATGACCGTCGCCGGTCGCGTCGATGACGACATCGGCGGCGATCTCGTTGCCGTAATTCGCCTTGATGCCCGTCACGCGATTGCCGTCGCGCATGATGGCCGTCACCTTGGTGTTGTACTCGATCGACACGCCCGCTTCGCGGCACATCTTGTCGATGACGACCTTCATGATCTCCGGATCGAACGCGACGCGGATCGTGGCTTTGCCTTTTTCGCCATAGGCGCCGCCTGCGGCGACGAGGCGATCGATCATCTCCTGCGCGATGCCTTGCACGACCTGATCGCCGGAATAGGACGTCTCCATCTCGACCAGCGTTTCCTGATCGCGCCAGGGTTGATGGCGCAGCGAAACGATCCCGGGAACGAGTCCGCCCGTCATGGTGCCGCCCAGATAGCTCGATTGTTCGAGCAAGGTCGCATGCGCGCCCGCGCGTGCGGCCGCGATCGCGGCGGCAAATCCGCTGGTTCCGCCGCCGACCACCACAACTTCAGACATCGTCTCATTCTCCCATGAAAACAAATGGGCCGGAACACACCGGCCGTATGAACTTACAAGGCTATAATTCAAAATTACAACGTTGACAATCAAGATCATGCGATCTACACAAATACATCTGCCGCGCACGCCGAGGGGAGCGACGTGAGACGAACGAATCAAAGATGCCATTTTGCGCCAAACGCGTCGTTTCGATGATCGCCGCGACGGATCGGAAGGCGAGTTATCGCTCGGATAACCGGCACGGCGCCTATGTACTGCTGCTGCTGCCCGCCGTGCTGTTGTTGCTCGGCTTCCTTGCCGTGCCGGCGATCTATATTTTTTGGCTGAGCTTCCAGAAATCGACCTTCGGCGTCGATCCGGAATTCGTGGGCTTGGCGAATTATTGGGGGCTGATCGCGGATCGCGCGTTTTGGCGCGCGTCGTGGAACACGATCGTCGTCGTTAATGCCATCGTCTATGCCGAGCTTGCGCTGGGGCTCGGCGTTGCCGTGCTCGTACGCGGCATTCGCAGCGGACGCAAAATCGTGATCGCCGCGATCCTGTTGCCTTACATCATCACCGAGAGCAGTGGGATCGTGATGTGGCGATTCATGATGGAGCCAGAGTTCGGCTTGCTCACGCGGCTTATCGATCGCTCCGGATTGCCACCGCTGCCCTGGGATTTCGAGCCGTGGGCCGCCCTCACATTGTCGGGCACCATTGCGATCTGGCACCACATGCCGTTCACGTTTCTGATTCTCTATGCGGCGCTGCTGGCTGTACCGAAAGATACGCTAGAGGCCGCGTCGATCGACGGAGCCGGGCGCTGGCAGAGCTTCTGGCGCGTCGAGGTGCCGATCATCATGCCGGCGATCCTCGTCGCAATCCTGTTCCGGTACATATTCGCCATCCGCTTGTTCGGCGAAGTCTGGCTGCTGACTCGCGGCGGTCCGGCGCGATTGACCGAAGTGCTCGCGATCTATCTGTATCGCGAGACGTTCCAGTATCGGAATTTCGGCTCCGCATCGGCCGCCGGCGTATGCATGTTGCTGTTGTCGCTGGCGATCGCCACACCCTATCTGATCCGTATGGCGCGCGAGGTGCGGCGCGATGCATAAGCGCAGCCGTTTTTCGGCGCTGGCGCGCTCTATGGCGCTGTTCGCCGTGCTCGCATGGAGCGTCGGTCCGATCGCCGTCGTGGCCCTGTCGTCGTTCAAGGAACCGAAGGATATCTTCGAAATTCCCTTCCGGCTGTTCTTCGTGCCGACCTTCGACAACTACCGGATGCTCGCTCGGTTCAATCCGGAGTTCTTCACCGGATTGGTGAATAGCTTGATCGTCACTGTGTTCGCGGTGCTGGTGACGTTGCTCGCGTCGTTCGGTGCAGGCTACGTCTTCGCGCGGGCGAAAGCGGCTGGCTACAAAGCCTCCGCTTTGTTTATGATTGTCGTGCGCATGCTGCCGCCGATCGTCGTCACCGTGCCGCTTTTCCCGGTTTTCAACCGGCTAGCGCTCAACGATACGCACCTGGTTCTGGTGCTTCTCTACGCGGCGTTCTACGTCAGCCTCGGCGCCTGGATGATGCGCTCGTTCGTCGCGCAGATCCCCATCGAGCTCGAGGAGGCGGCGGCGATCGACGGCGCAACATTGTGGCAGACGCTGCGCATCGTGATCCTGCCGCTGTGCGCCCAAGGCCTGGTGGCGCTGACGCTTTTCGTCGTCGTCTTCGCGTGGAACGAATATGTCTTCGCGATGATCTTCACGACGACAGAGGCACGCACGGCACCGGTGGTGATCGGTGAGATGCTGAGCACAGCCGAAGGGGTCAAGTGGGGCGCCGTCTTCGCGGCGGCGACGATCCAGCTGGTGCCCGTCGTCGTTGTCGTCCTGGCGCTTCAGCGCTTCCTGATCGCCGGCCTTACTGCCGGCAGCGTCAAAAGCTGAAAATATTATCCAGTCTAAAATTGATCCGCTACTTGCGGAGTATTCCAAATTGTTGCCATGCGATACTCGGCATTTACTATGTCGTATTTTCCCCAAAAGGCCTCAAAATGCCTCGTAAATGTGGAAACTATCATTGATATAGAATGATTTTATACGGTCTGGGGGACTGGGTTCGCGGCGATGCCGCTCAGGATTCGAATCCCGCCGCTCCGACCATTATTAGAGAGACGAAGAAGCCCGCCCTGGGAAACCAGCGGCGGGCTTCGGCGTTTTCGGCGATCAGTGGGTTCTCGGAAAGACACCAATTTTTGTGGAAAACGGAGCAACGGTGTGTTTCGCCAGTGGTCAGCGTAGACGCTGAATCAATCGCTCGACAAGATCGGGTTGCCCGACGATCAGCGGTTGGCGGGTCGGGAACCCGTAATCCGGCTTGAGGAGCGCGCCGACATCGAACGTTGAGCCGTCGAGATAACGCTCGACATGGCCTAGCGCGCGCGTGAAGGGCAGGGCAGGCGCCATATCCCACAGATAGCAGGGACCGGTAATGATCGCCTCGCAGCGGCCGGTTGCGAGCGCCATCAAGTGATAGAGGTTCGATCCCAGATTATGTAGCCGGTGGTCATCTATACGCCGGACGTCAACATAGTCGTGGATCGCCGTTATCATGATGTTGCGAGTGTCGTCGGCGATGCGCGAACTCGGCATGCGCAATGGCTGGCCGTTGCGCGTGGCGACGCCATTTTCCCAGACGTAAGTCTCGCCGACGATCGGAAAATGCAGATAGCCTGCGACGGGTTCCGGTCCCTTCAGAAGTCCCACGCCGACGCCCCAGACGGGCAGGCCGCGCGCGAACGACGCGGTGCCGTCGAGCGGATCGATCGCCCATTGCCATTGGGCACCGGGGAGATACGAGGTGTGCTCCTCCTCCGAGATGATCCCGTGGTCGGGAGTGTGGCGCTTCAACAGCGCAAGCGCATGCGCCGAGGCGCGCCGGTCTGCGATCGTGACGGAGGAGCCGTCCTGCTTGTCATGCGCGTCGATGGTACCGTGGAGCGGGCGCGTGATCGCGTCGTAGTCCCGGAAGTAACCGGCCATGAACCCTGCGTGATCGATCGCCACTACGACATTCCTTTTACGAGAAACTTCTGCGTCACGAAGCACAACACGATGACCGGCAGGATCGCGACGACGCCGAGAGCCGAGACTTCGCCCCACAGGATCCCGCGCTCGGTCTTGAAGAAGACGACGGCCGTCGAGATCATGTTGACGTTCGACGCGCTGAGGAACAGCGCGTAGGTGAACTCGTTCCAGGCCGCAAGGAAGCACATCGTGCCGGTCGCGAAGATGCCGGTCTTGACCTGCGGCAGCACGACGCGCAGCAAAGCGCCGAGCCGGCTGCAACCGTCGAGCATCGCCGCTTCCTCGAACTCCGGCCCGATGGCGGCGAAGTAGCTGCGCATCATGATGACGACGAACGGCAGGTTGAAGACCATGAAGGCGAGCACGAGGATCGTGTAGGTATCGAGCAACTGGAACGCGATGCCGATGATGTAGAACGGGATGACCAGTGCGATCGACGGAAATATCCGGGACGAAAGGATCGTGAAGACGACGGTTTCCTTGTGCCGGAACGTGAATTTGTGGAGCGCATATGCCGCGATCGTGCCGAGCACGAGGCAGACCGCGACGTTCGCCACCGACACGATCAGGCTGTCGATAACGTATTTATGCAGGCCGTACTGGACGATCGCGGCCCGGTAATTGTCGAATGTCGGTTCGAACAGAATTCGCGCCGGTTCGTAAAGCATCGCGCGCGTCTTGAACGACGTCAGCAGCATGAAGACGATTGGAAACGCGGAGAACAGGCAGGCAAGCGCCAGCAGGGCATGTTCGACGATGCGGGGGCCGGGTTTATTCATCCTTGGTGTCCGCGTTTGCCGATCATCATCATCGCGATCGCCAGCGCCGTCGTAATCGCGACGAGTACGATTGCGGCGGCGCCCGCCAGGCCGACCGAGCCGATCGTGAAGGCAGTCTTGTAGACGAAGAGCGGCAGGATCGTGGTGGCACTGCCGGGCCCGCCGTCGGTCAGGGTGTAGATCGGGCCGAACGCCTGGAAGGCGAGGATCGCCTGGAACAGGCTGCTGCTCACGAGAACCGGCCAGAGCTGCGGCACGACGATCAGCCAGAAGACTTGGCGGTTGGAACAGCCGTCGAGGCGGGCGGCTTCGAGCGGCTCGGGTGCGATGTTGCGCAAGCCCGCCAGCAGCATCAGCGCCGAAAGCGGAAAATGCATCCACACCAGCACGGCGACGACGGAGGTCAGCGCCCAGCTTTGGCCGAGCCAAACGACCTTGTGGCCGAGCAAGGCCTGCGCCGCCACATTGACGATGCCGAAATCGAAGCTCAGCATCAGCTTCCACATCAATCCGGCGATCGCCGGATTGACCGCCATCGGCATGATGATGAGCGTCGTCGCGATATATTCGAAGCGCAGCTTTTTATTCAGCAATACCGCGACGCCGAGCCCGAGACCGGTCTTCAGGATCACGCTGACGAGCGTGACGATCAGGCTCAGCCGGATCGACGGCCAAAACTCAACCTCGCGCCCGGAGAACAAGCGCTGGTAGTTCGCCAAGCCGACGAAGTCGTGATCGGCCCAGTCATAGCCGATCTCGAACGACGTGAGACTTATATAGCCGAGCAGTGCGACCGGAACGCTGCTCAGCAACAACAATGGAAGGGCGGTCGGCGCAATCCAAAACCAGATATTCGATTTGCCGACCATCGCCCTTCCATCCGCTGAAGCCCGCAGGCGATTTCAGCTGCCTTTCTTGATGCGTTGGGAGATTTGCTCGAGTTCGGGCACGGCACCGGCCAGTGCCGCCTCGGGCGTCATCTTCTTCAGCAATGCCTGCCCCGCATAGTACCCGGCGACCTGATGTATCTTCGTCGATTCCATCGTCGCGGGCACCCAGTTGCGGCCGATTGCCAGCAGATTGCCGGCCGCGTCGAGGCTGTCCTTTAGCGCCTTCGCGAAATCGGGATCCGCGTTGACGAAGGCGGCATCGGTGAGCACCGAGATGCGCGAGGGAACACCGCCCTTGGCGAGACTTTCCTTCGCCTTGGCCTTCGATGTCATCCACGCGATAAACGCCCAACCGGCGTCTTTCTGTTTGCTGTTGCTCGGCAAGCCGAGGCTCCAGCCCCCGATCGGACCGAAGCGGCCTTCCGGACCACGCGGCGGCGCCACGTATCCGATTTTGCCGACGATCTTCGATTTGGTCGCGTCGACGAGCCAGGGCTGCAGCGAGGTCGCGTCGAACCACATCGCGGTTTTGCCCGACGCATAGGCCGAGACGGCGTTGTCCCACGTATAAGTCTCGATATCCGGCGGCGCGTTCTGCAGCAGGTCGAGAAGATATTTGAGCGAGGTCAGCGTCTGCGGCGAAGTGACCTTCACGTCCCAGGTTTTCTGGTCGAGGATGGCGCCGCCGAACATCGGCGTGAACAGGTCCCAACTCAGCGCCAACGTACGTCCGGTCTCCGCGCGCATGGAGATGCCGTACAGGCCCGGTTCCTTGTTCTGGAAGAAGCGGGCGGCCTCCAGCAGATCCTGCGTGGTTTCGGGGGGCTTGCGCCCGTATTTCTCGAAAAGGTCCTTGCGATAGGAAACGAAGAAGGTCTCGCCGGCGATCGGCACGCCGACGGTCATGCCGCCGATCACCCCGAGGCCGCTGCGATAGGCGACGTGGATGTCCTCGAAATCATAGTCGGACGGCGTTGCGTCGGCGTTCTTCAGGAATGGGGACAGGTCCGTCAGCATGCGCTTGGCGCTGTACTCCGCCAACGCCGTGCCGCGCACCATGTAGACGTCGTATGAGGAGTCGCGTGCGGTCTGCGCGAGCAGCTGCTTGGACATGATCTCGCCGCCGCCGACCGTTTCCCAAATGACCTTTATGCCGGTCGCGCGTTCGAAGTCCGGCGTCATCGCCTTCATGGCGTCGGATGCCGGATGCGAAATCGCCAAGATCCGAATTTCGCGCGCGGGCTTCGCCTTCAAGCCGGCTTCCCATGCAGCGAAATTGGCGGCGTTAGCGGATCCCGTGGCCGCTCCAGCCAGCGCGATCGACACGCCCGATAGCAGGACATTGCGACGTGACAGCACCATGTTTCCCTCCCTGGTTAGAAGCTTATTGCCCATTTGAGCGAACTAACGCACATATGAGCGTAAGGGTCAAGCCTGTGAAAGCCGGAAACTTTTCGGTTGCTGGTTGGAAGACAGGATGCGGCCCTCGCGACTTTCCGCGACCATGCGAAAGGCGATTCGCGGGCTGGGCCGGGAGTTGTCCCGGCAGGGATGGAGGCGATCATGCGTGTGACGCATCGCGAAGACGTGGCGCCGAAGCGCAAGCAATCTGGCCGGACTGCCGCGCGCACGATCCAGCTTCTTGAGGTGGCGCGAAGCTTTTACGTCGACGAGGAATCGAAGGTCGTGATCGCGAAGCGGCTCGGCATCAGTCGCTTCGCCGTTTCGCGTCTCCTGGAGCAGGCGCGCAGCGAAGGGCTGGTCCGCATCGACATCCGCCCGCCCGCCGAGGTCGATTTTGCGCTGTCGTCGGAGCTGATGCGAAAGGCCGGCCTCCAGCGCGCCATCGTTCTGCCCGCCGCCGATCGGACTTCGGAACTCGCCATACTGGCGGACGCCGCCGCGTCCTACATGATCGAGGCCGGGACGGCCGACGACGTTCTGGGCCTCGCCGCCGGGCGGACGACGAGCCTCATCCTCGATCGCATCGGCGAATTGCCGGGTCGCTCCATTGTGCAACTGTCCGGCGTCAGCCGAGCCAGCTATTTCAAACACGATCCGGCTGAGATGATTCGCGCGATGGCGATGCGCTTTCGCGGTCAGACCTTCCCGATTTATGCGCCGCTTTTGCTCGACGATGCGGCGCTTGTCGCCTCCCTCCGCGACCAAATCGGCATCGCCGACAGCATCGCCCAGTTCTCAAAGCTGACGCGTGTCTTGTTTTCGGTGGGGGCCTGGAAGCCGGACGGATCGGGTGTGTTCGAAAGTATGGATGCGCGCGGACAACGGCAGGCCGTCGAATCGGGCGCCGTCGCCGAGATATTGGGCCATCTCTTCGATGCGGATGGCCGCCGCATCTGCGAGTCTCTCTCGGATCGCTGCCTGACGATTGGATTCGATGATTTCAGCAAGGTCGCCGACCGCGTCGCCGTCGGCGGTCAAGCGCGCGCCGAAGCCGTGCTGGCCTGCGTGCGGGCCCGTGCCGCAACAACGCTCGTGACCGATGCGAGAACGGCCGAGTTCGTTCTCGAAAGGCTGGATTGACCGCGATGGCGTGGGGCTTGCCGGACAGCGAAATCATTCACTTCCATTAACGAGACGTGACGACATGAACCCGATTGCGCTCAACCGGCGTGCCCTTGCCGCACTGCCGCCCTCCGTCGAGGGGCCGCGGTTCGACCCCGCCGACATCGGTGCTGGAATCGCCCATTTCGGCCTCGGCGGTTTTCACCGGGCGCATATGGCGCGCTACACGCACGAGGTGATGGAACTGGATGTCGCGGCGCGCGATTGGGGCATTCTCGGCTGCTTGCTTGTTCCGGGGGATCGCCGCATGGGCGAAAGCCTTGGCCCGCAAGACAGTCTCTACACGCTGGTCGAGCGCGAGGGGGCCGAGGAACGCGTGCGGATCATCGCCGCGCTCGCGGACCTCGTCGACGCGACGCAAACAAGCGCGCCGCTGCTCGCCAAGCTCGACGATCCGTCGATCCGGATCGTCAGCCTGACCGTGACCGAAAATGGCTATTGTCTGAATGGTGCAACGAAACGCCTCGATCCCGATCACGCGCTTATTCGCGCCGATCTCGAGACGCCGGAAACGCCGCGCAGCGCCATTGGAGTTATCGTCGAGATGCTCCGCCGACGCAGGCTGGCGGGCGCGGCCGCGCCAACGCTGCTGAGCTGCGACAACATCCAGAATAACGGCGAGGTCCTTCGCGCGGCGGTCGTCGCGCTGGCGAGCTTGCGTGATGACGCGTTGGCGGGCTGGATCGAGCGCGAGGTCGCATTCCCGTCCACGATGGTCGATCGGATCACGCCGGTGACAGCGCAGGCCGATATCGACGACCTCGCGCGGCGACACGGCATTGCCGATCGCTGGCCCGTCGTCAGCGAAACCTTCAGCCAATGGGTGATCGAAGATCGGTTCCCGCAGGGGCGGCCGGCTTGGGAGAAGGTCGGCGCTCAATTCGTCGCGGATGTCGCGCCTTACGAATTCATGAAGCTACGATTGCTGAATGGCAGTCATCTCGCCGTCTCGGGGCTCGGCCAACTCGCGGGCTACGTCACCATCGACGAATCGCTGGCCGATCCCCGGATCCGCGCCGTCATGGGCGCATTGATGGATCGCGAGACCGGCCCAACCCTGCCGGAGATCGCGGGCGTCGACCTTGCCGCATACAAGGCAAGATTAATCGAACGTTTCGCCAATCCCGCCATTCGCGACACGGTGCAGCGCGTCAACTCGGACGCGCCCATCAACATTCTTGTCGATCCGATCCGCGACAGGCTGCGAACCGGCGGGGACGTGACGTTTCTAGCACTCGCGCTCGCGGCCTGGCTGCGCCGCGTGCGCGGTGTCGACGAGCGTGGTGCCGTCTTGAAAGTGACCCATCCGCTCGCGGATATGCTCCGCGAAAAGGCGATCGAGGGGCGGGGGGATCCAAGGCCGCTGCTGTCGATCGGTTCGCTTTTCGGAGAGCTTGGCGGCAATTCCGTTCTGGTCCAGGCGACAGGCCATTGGCTTACGTCGCTTTACGATCGCGGCATCGCCGCGACACTGGACAGCGCGGCAGCGAAGGCGGCGGTCTAGGAGAAACTCAGATTGCGCGCTGCGCGGAGCCCGTTGCGGCTGTATGTTCGGTCCGTAGGAAGAGGCGCGACGCGAAGTCGGGCGCTTACTTGATCCCGGCGCGCAGGAAGCTTTGGACGAAGAAATTTTGGAAGATCAGGAAGCCGACCAGCAGCGGCGCCGAGGTCATCAGCGTCGCGGCCGTCACCAAGCCCCAATCGATGCCTTGATCGGCTTCGGCGAAGATGCGCAAGCCCACGGTCACGGGCCGTGCGCCGACCGAGTTCGTGACGATCAGCGGCCAGAGCAGATTGTTCCAGTGGAAGCTGACGATCACGAGGCCATAGGCGATATAGACGGGCTTGGCGAGCGGCACGTAGACGCTGAACAGCACGCGTAGCGTGCCGGCCCCTTCCAGCCGCGCCACGTCGACCAATTCCTTCGGGATGGTCAAGAAAGTCTGACGCAGCAGGAAAATACCGAAGGCGGAGCCGAGATAAGGCAGCGCGATCGCGACGATCGTGTCGGCAAGACCGAGATCGCCGACGATCTTGTAGTTCCCGACGATCAGCGCGTCGGGCACAATCGCGAGTTGGATCATCACCGCCAGGAACGCGATGCGGCTACCGGCGAATTGGTAGCGCGCGAAGGCATAAGCGGCGAGCGTGCACAGCACGAATTGCGCGATCACGACGAACACGACCAGGATCGTCGTGTTGACGAAATATCGCGCGAAGGGGGCGGCGTTCCAGGCGGCGGTGAAATTGTCGAGCGTCAGCGGCGCGAAGAACGAGAACTTCGTCGCGTATTCGGCCGGATGGAACGCGGTCCAGAAGGCGAGGGCGAGCGGCGTGAACCATGCGATCGCCAAAACCCACGCACCCAGCGTGTCGTAAGGCGTGGTGAAGCGGCGCGCGGCGGGAGCGATGGTCATTTGTAATGCACCCTGCGGTCCAGCATCAGGAATTGGCACACGGCGATCAGGCCCAGCACGGCCAGGATCACGATCGTCAGCGCCGCCGCCGCGTTGACGTTCCACATCAGGAACGCGATCTCGTAGAGATGCGACAACAGCAGGCGCGTGGCGTGGTTCGGGCCGCTTTTGGTGATGACGATGACGTGATCGACCAGGCGCACGGCGTTGACCGTGGCGTTGACGAACACGAACAGCGTGGTCGGCATCAGCAACGGGAAGGTTATGCGCCAGAAGATCGACCAGCGATTCGCGCCTTCCAGGCGCGCGACGTCGATCAGGTCGCGCGGCATCTGCTGAAGGGCCGCCAGATAGAAGATCATGAAGAAGCCGGCTTCCTTCCACACGGTCACGACCATCAAGGCGGGCAGTGCGGTATCGGGCATACCCAGCCAGTTGCGCGGCCGCATGCCGAACAGGCCGGTGATCTGATCGAGCAGCCCGTAGCCGGGCGTGTAGATGAACAGCCAAATATTCGCGACCGCGATCATCGGCAGCACGGTCGGTACGAAGAACGACAGGCGCAGGAACCACTGGCCCTTGATGCGCGCGTTCGCCCACAGCGCCATGACCAGCGCGATTCCCATCGACGCGGGGATGGTAACGAGGCCGTAATAGAGATTGTTGACGAAGGCGGTGACGAAGACCGGGTCGGCCAGCAGATTGGCGTAGTTGTCGGCGACGCCGAATTGCGCGGGGCGGAAGCGCGAGCCAGAGACGATCACGCTGTCGATCGCGGAAAAGATGACCGGCAGGAAGGTGAAGGCGACGACGAAGACGAGCGCGGGCAGCAGGAACAGCCAGGCGAGCAGCGTTTCGCGCCGCTTCAGCCGTTGTTCCGCCGTCGATATGCCCGCGTTCTGATTCATGATCCGCTTATTCGCAAAAGGCGGCCGGCGCGGAGCGAACCCCGCGCCGGCCCAAGGCTCAACGATAGGGACGCAAGACCGCCTCGGCGGCCCGCTGCGCATCCGCCAAAGCTTGCGCAGGTTGCTTCTCGCCGGTCATCACGGATTGGATGGCCGGTTCGATCGCTTGGCGGACTTCCTGGAAGCGGAACGTCGAAAGTTCGCGGATCGCCGTCTGCAACTGATCGCGCGCGACCAGGTACTGCGGGAACTTCGCGACGTACTCCTTCATGATCGGGGTGTCATAGGCGGCGGGAACGACGGCGATATAGCCGGTCTTCACCGCCCATTCGGCCGCGCGCTGCGGGCTCGCGAACCATTTCGCGAACTTCGCGGCGGCGAGCTGCTGCTCGCGCGGCGCCTTCTTGAAGATGTAGAGATTGCCGCCGCCAGTCGGCGTGCCGGCGCGTGTACCCGCGGGCAGCGGGGCGGCGCCGAACTCGAACTTCGCGTTGGCGCGGAAGAAGCCGAGATTGCCGGTGGTCGTCATCAGCATCGCGGTCTTGCCGTCCAGGAAGTCGCGCGGGGCGGTCCCCCATTCGACCACGCCGGTCGGCATGATCTTGTGGACGGCCCCTAGATCGCGCCACCAGCTCAGCGCCTTCACGGCTTCGGGCGTATTGAAGGCGACTTGCTTCTCGCTGACCGAGATGTCGGAGCCAGCCTGATAGGTGAAGCTCTGCAGCGACCAATAGGGCGTGAGCGAGGACGGGATCACGATGCCCCAGCGCGAGACGTTGCCGCGCTCGTCGCGCTTCACTAGCTTCTTGCCGAACTCGACGACTTCGTCCCAGTTGCGGGGCCCACGCTCCGGGTCGAGACCGGCTTCGCGGAACGCTTCCTTGTTCCAGTACCAGATCTGCGTCGAGCGCTGCATCGGCAGACCGTAGGTCTTGCCCTCGAACACGCTGTTGCGCATCAGCGCCGGGAAGAAGTTCTTCGTCCAGCTGGTGTCGCCGACGCCGGGGATGTCTTCCAGCGCCACAAGCGCGTCTTCTTCCAGTAGCGTGGGCAGCTGCACGGTCAGGATATGCGCCATCGCAGGGGGATTGCCGGCCTTGTTGGCGGTCAGGCTCTTGGCCAGCACGTCGTCGAACGTGCCCGCGTAAATGGCGTTGATCTTCACGTCGGGCGTTTCGGCCTCGAAATCGCGGATCATGTCCTGGACGATCTGCGCGATCGGGCCAGATGCGGAAACGGGATAGTAGAAATCGACCGTCGTGCGCCCGCCTTGGGCGAACGCGGTGCCGGTCGTCAGGGCCAACAAAGCGGCCGACAGCATCAATCCTCTGCGCGTATTCATGGGGTTCCTCCGGTTTTCGACATCGTTTTTCAATCGATGCGTTGCCCGCTTTTGGCGTCGAACAAATGTTCGGCACCTTGCGGGGATTGGATGCGGATCGCGTCGCCCGGCTTCCAGTCGGGGGCGGGTTCCGGCAGATGGGCGAGGGCGGTCTGGCCGAAGATGTCGAGGGCGAGCATCGAAGCGCCGCCCACATATTCGCCCGATACGATGCGCGCGGGCACGCCGCGATCGGCGGAAAGCCGCAGATGTTCGGGCCGTACGCCGATCTCAATCGCGCCGCGTGCGGCGAGGGCCGCCGCCGCTTCGGGCCAGAATTCCGCGATGGCGGAATCGGCTTGGCCTTTTTCGAAGCGCAGCAGATTCATCGGCGGCGCGCCGATGAACGAGGCGGTGAAGTGATTGGCCGGCCGCTCGTAAAGCTCGCGCGGGCTGCCTTCCTGCATCACGCGTCCGCCACGCAGCAATACGATCCGGTCGGCGAGGGTCATCGCTTCGATCTGATCGTGCGTGACATAGACCATCGTCAGGCCAAGACGGCGTTGCAGTTCCGCGATCTCGCGCCGCACGGAGTTGCGCAATTGCGCGTCGAGATTGGACAGCGGCTCGTCCATCAAGCAGATCGGCCGGTCGGCGACGACGGCGCGGGCGAGCGCCACGCGCTGCTGCTGGCCGCCGGAAAGCTGCGAGGGGCGGCGATCGAGCAGGCCGTCGAGGCCGAGAATTTCGCTCGCCCGTTTCAGACGCGCGTCGCGTTCGGCCTTGGGCACTTTTCGGATCTGCAGGCCGAACAGGATGTTGTTCGCGACCGTCAGATGCGGAAACAGGCCGTAGGATTGGAAGACCATCGCGACCTGGCGTTCGGCCGGATCGGCATAGGTCATGTCGCGCCCGCCGAGTTTGATGATTCCGTCGCTGGGCAGATCCAGCCCCGCGATCAGCCGCAGCAGCGTGGACTTGCCGCAACCCGACGGCCCGAGCAGCACGGTCAACTCGCCGGGCTTCACCTCGAAGCTGACGCGGTCCAATGCGGTAAGGGCGCCGTGACGCTTGACCAGATTCTCGACGACGATGCCGCTGCTCATGGCGCTTCCTGGGCGCGGACGAGTTTCACACCGAAGGATTCGATCCGCGCGGCAGTCTCGTCGTCGATCGACGAGCCGGTCACGATCGTGTCGATCTGGTCGAGCGGTGTGACGACCGCGTAGGCGGAACTCGTGAATTTGGTGTGATCGGCGCCAATGAGGACGCGGCGCGCGCCCTCGATGATCGTGCGTTGCGTCGCCGCGACGTCGAGATCGGCCATCGTCGTCACGCCGCGTTCCAGGTCGATACCCGCGGTGCTGAGTAGAGCTGAATCGCTGCGGATCCGGCGCAGCGCATCGCGCGCCAACGGGCCCGAGAATGACTGGTTATGCGGACAAAAATCGCCACCGATCAGGACAAAACGGTCAACTTGCTCATTTTCGAGCACATTGGCGGTGCCAAGCCCAACCGTCACGAAGGACAAATCCTTGCGGCCGGCGAGAACGCGCGCGACTTCCAGCATGGTCGTGCCGGCGTCGATCATCACGCATTCCTTTTCGGCGATCATGTCGCCGATGGCGCGCGCGATCGCGATCTTTTCGCGCTTGTGGATGGAGGTGCGGACGGCCTGGGGCAGCGTCCAGCCCGGCATCTGGGCAATCCTTGCACCACCGTGTGTTCTAAGCACTTTGCCGGTCTCTTCCAGGCGGGTCAGTTCGCGCCGGATCGTGGCGGTCGAAACGCCCAATCGCGCTCCCAACTCCTCGACCGTCGCGAATCCCGAACGGCTCAGCACGTCACAGATTTCCAAGCCGCGATTGCTCAGCGGCGTCTGTCCGGGATCCGGTTCGATATCGCGGTGGGCGACCATTTTCTCTCCCCGAGCGTTGTTGCGCATTATCAATCATATTGCTCGGTAATGCGCAAGTGAGTATTTTCATCGAACTTCATCGGGAGGGTTCGTTGGACGATTTCAGACAGTTTTTGATCGCGCTGGCGCAGCGCGTGGGGGCGATCGCGCTGGCGCACCAACGCGCACCGCGCGCCCTTGATATTCGCGCCAAAGGCACGCTCGATTTCGTTACCAAGGCCGATGTCGCGGTCGAGACGGCGATCGTTGCGGAGATCCGCGCGCGTTTCCCCGACGATGGAATCCTTGGCGAGGAAGGGCAGACGCGCGAAGGCACGTCCGGCCGGATCTGGATCATCGACCCGATCGACGGCACGCATAACTTCATGCGCGGGCTGCCGTTGTGGGGCATCTCGATCGGCGTGATCGACAACGGCAAGCCGCTGGCGGGCGTGATCCACGCGCCGGCGATGGCGCTGACCGTATCGGCGCAGGCCGGGAAGGGGGCGTGGCTCAACGAGACGCCGCTGCCGCGCGACGGCGACGAGTCGGCGGCGAACTTGGCCTTGGTAGGGTTGGCATCGAAGCTGCCGCTCGCATACTCGCACTGGCTATCGGCCTTCGTGCGCGACGATCTAAGGCTCGACGAGCGCCGTTTTGGTGCCGCCACGTCGGCAATTCTCGCGGTCGCGTTGCGCCAAGCGGATATCTATCTGACCTTCGGCGACCATATTTGGGACTTCGCGGCGGGCTCGGCGATTCTCGGCGAAGTCGGCCTTGCCCATAGTTTCGATTGGTCGGCGCCGTTACATCGCGGAATGAATATGTTCGTTTGCGGGCGTGCGCATTTGGTGACGCGTACCATGGCGGCAATGCGGCGCGATTGGCCGAAGGGGTTGAACGCTTCTCCCGCCGTCGCCGAGTAAAGGAGAAACGTGATGGCCGTCATTTACCCCGATCTCGCCGACAAGGTCGTTCTCGTGACCGGCGGTGCCGCCGGAATCGGCGAGTTCATCGTGCGCGCCTTCGCCGCACAGAAGGCCGTCGTCGCCTTCGTCGATATCCAAAAGGAGCGCGGCGAGAAGCTCGCCGCCGAACTGACCGCGCAAAGCCAGCGCGCGCATTTCGCGCCGGTCGACGTGACCGACACGGCCGCGTTGCAGAAGGCGATCGGCGATTTCGCCGCGAAGCTCGGGCCCATCGGCGTATTGATCAACAACGCCGCGCATGACGAGCGCCATGCGACCGACACGGTCACGTCCGAATATTGGGACGACCGCATCGCCGTGAACTTGAAGCACCAGTTCTTCGCCGCGCAAGCCGTGTTGCCGGGCATGAAGGCGGCGGGCGGTGGTGCCATCGTCAATTTCGGTTCGACGTCATGGATGATCGGCCAGGGCGGCATGGCCGTTTACACGGCCGCAAAATCCGCCGTGCTGGGTCTGACGCGCTCGCTGGCGCGCGACTACGGCCAATTCAACATTCGCGTGAACACGGTGGCGCCGGGTTGGATCATGACCGAGCGTCAGATCGAGAAATGGCTCACCCCCGAAGGCGAGGCGGAATTGATGAAGCGCCAATGCCTGAAGCGCCGCCTGCAACCGGCGGAGCTCGCCAAGTTCACGGTCTTCCTGGCGTCGGACGAAGCGTCCGCCTGCACCAACCAGAACTACATCGTCGACGGCGGCTGGGTTTAAGCGTTTTAGGCGATGCGGAACGGGTTCAGCGTCGCGGGCTCGTTGATCGCCATTGTGTGACTGAGCAAGCCGATCTCGGGTTTCCAAAGATGGAGCCCGACGATCGGCGACGTATCCAGCCAGCCCGGCGGCGGATTGCCCGCGAGATCGAGACCCATCACCGGGGCTACGGCAGCGCAGGTGCCGACGACCGTGCCAGCCCAGCGCATCGACGTCGTGCGATGCAGATGGCCGCACAGGATCGCGACGACCGACGGGTGCTTAGAAACGACCGCGCGCAGACCCTCGGCGTTCGCGCAGCTCATCTCCTTGTTCGGCTGGATGCCGAAGTCGAAGGGCGGATGATGCATGAAAATCAGCGTGGGCTTGCTCGACGTCGCGAGGGATTTCGATAGCCAATCGAGACGTTCGGGGCATAGATTGCCGCCGATCTCGCCATCCACGGTCGAATCCAGGGCCACGAGCCGGAGCGGATATTCGTCGACGATGTAGTTGATGAACGGGCCCGCTGCACGCGCGGAAATCTCCGGAAATGCGGCGCGAAAAGGTAGGCGCGCATCATGATTGCCGGGAATGGGCAGCAACGGGATTTCAAGATCGGCAAGGATCGCGGCCAATTGCGTGTAGTCGCCCGGACTGCCGTCGTCGACCAAGTCGCCGGTCGCCAGGACGATATCGGGGCGCGGACTCAGACGATGCAGAAAATCGACGGTCGCGCGCAGACGGGCGCTGGTATCGACCTTACCGTTCAGCACCAACGCGCCGTTCGCGCGAATATGCGTATCCGTAATTTGTGCGATGAGCATCGTCGGCGCCTTCACCAGGTTCTTGTGTCGCGAAATCTGTGAATGCAACGACAGCAACTGTCAACGAAGAATGGCGTGATCGTTTCGCGCCGAAACGCGCAACCTTGCGCGCCAGGGCGCTCAACCGGCCAAACGCGATTGCAGCAGCGCGCCGCTACGCTCGAGCGGTGTTTGCGCGATCGCGGCGATATGGGCGGCGATGCGTTTGAGATCGCGCGCGATGTCACAATGCAGCGCGCTCGTCTCGATGCTGTCCTGTCGCCCTTCGCGCAAGCGCCGGAAGTGATTCTCGTTCGCCGCACGCTCGAGGGCGCGCATGCGTTCCTTCTCCAGGATCAGGTCGCGGGCCGCCTTCGCGTCGCCGGTGACGAAAACGGCGGTCGCGAGTTTGAGCGCCGCGATCAGGCGCGCATGCATGTCGGCGATTTCGGCGAAGCCTTCGGCGGAGAAACTAAGGCCGCGCCGGATCTTCTTGGCCGCGATCTCGCGCAAGCTCTTTTCGAGGATATCCCCGGCATGCTCGAGATTGGTCGCGAAGTTGAGGATGTCGGCGCAGCGCGCCGCGTCCCGATCATTCAGATCACCGGCGCGCCCCATTTCGGCCAGATAGAGCTTGATCGAGCCGAACAGCGCATCGACCTTGTCGTCGGCCCGCGAAATTCCGGCCAGAATTTTCCTGTCGTCCCGCTTCAGCGCGCGGATGAAATCGGTCAGCATCTCCTCGACCAAATCGACAAGGCGCAGCGTCTCGCGCGCGGCGTCGGCCAGCGCCAAGTTCGGCGCGTTCAGGGCGCTGCGATCGAGGTAAACGGGTTTCTTCGGATCGACCGGGGCGGGCTTGTTCGGGATCAGGCGCACGCAGAGCTTGGCGAGCGGATCGAGCAGCCAGATGAACACGACGGCGACCGCCAGATTGAAGAAAGTATGGAAATCGGCGACCTGGCGGGCCGGGTCGCTTTCGATCCGTATCAGCAGATCGGCGATCGCGGGCAGATTGGGCGCGATGGCGAGGCAAACGGTGCCGCGCATCAGCAGGTTGCCCAGTGCCAGGCGCCGCGCATCGGCGTTGCCGACGGCCGCGAGATATTGCGGTATGACGTTGCCCAGATTGGCGCCCAGAACGAGCGCCAATGCCGCCGCCGGGGGCACGACATGCTGCACGGCCAGGGCCATCGTCAGCAGAACGATTGCCACGCTCGAATAGGCGGCCCACGTCAGCAATGCGGCGATGCCGATGCAGATCAGGGGCGTTTCGGCCGCCGCGGCGAAAAGGTCGCGCAACAGCGTCGCCCGCTCGACCGGTTCGAGCGTGGCCACGACCAGATGGAGGGCGAGCAGAATGAGCCCCACGCCCATCGCGGCGCGGCCGATATCGCGCGCGCGCGTCCGCCGTGCGACCTTGAAGCAGACGAACCCGACGAGCACCAGGATGGGGGCGATCGCGGAAACGTCGAAAGTCAGCACCTGGACGATCAACGTCGTCCCGACATTGGCTCCGAGCGTGACGGCAAGAGCGGGCGTCAACGCGATGAAGCCGGCGGCGAGGAAGCTTGCCGACATCAGCACCGTCGCGGTGCTGCTTTGCAGAATCGCCGTGATGCCGAGCCCTGCGGCGAAGGCACGCCATCGGTTCGAAAGCCCCGCATGGAGGGTGCTGCGCAACCGACGGCCATAGGCGCGCACGATACCCGAATGCACCATATGCGTGCCCCACAGGAGCAAAGCGACGTAGCCCGCCAGTTGCAGCAGCAGAAATTCAACGAACATCCATCGAGTCCTGACGCAGGAAGATGTGGCGCACAGTCGGCTATGGGGATGTCGCGATCTCGCGCGTTGCGGCCGAGGTGTCAACGTCACCGGCGTCTACACAGGCGCAAGGCTGTTATGTCGTGAGGGCCTTGCTGATCGCGTGCACGCGATCGTTTTCAGACCGAGCGCGTACTCGCCGCGATGCGCGCGCGCCACTCGGCCGCATAGCCCCGCAGATCGATGCCAAGCGCCCCGACGCGCGCGGCCTTGCGTTCGGTATGCGGCGGCGCGTCTTCCGTCCAGCGTGCAAGAATGGCGGCCCCCGACGCCGTGCCGTCGGTATGGTGCGAGACGAAGATTTCGCATTCGGGCATCAGAGTTGCCAGAAGCGGGGCGTAAAGCGGGTTCGCGACCAACGCGCCGTCGATATAGATACGCGTTGCGGGGCCGGTTAAACGCAGCGTCTCGCGCGTCATCAGCGCGAGGTAAATCGTAGCCGCACTCGCACGCTCGCCCGGCGTATCGAGCATACCGACGACACGGCCCTTGCGGCCGGGAAACGGCCCGCCGGTTTCCGCGAAGCTCGGCAACGTCATCGCGCGGCGTTCCACGATGCGCGCGAGATCCGCCTCGGTCGGCGTGGCGTCGCCGGCGATCATCGCGTATTCGCGCCCGCCCATGAAGCGCGCGCAGGTTACGGGGTGGCCGCACGCATCGACATTGACCAGCGTATCGCATGCGGGATCGAGTTTCGCGACATCGCCTTGGCCGTTGAAGCACACGACCCAAGTTCCGGTCGAAACGACCGCGAAAGGCGCTTGCGCGCCCGCGAGATAACCAAGATAGGCGGCATTGCTGTCGTGAATGCCGCACAGCACGTCGGAATCCGGCAAGCCAAGCGCGGGTCGCGTCTTGCCCAAGCGGTCCCGCGCACGGCGCAGCGGCGGCAATAATCGCGTCCAGCCTTGTTGCGCGACCAGATCGGATGGCGCGCCGATATCCGGGCGCCAGAGATCGGTATGGCAGCCCAGCGACGTCGCTTCGCTCGCCATCACGCCCGACAGGCGCCAGGCGAAATACTGCGGATAGGTGAGGTACGCCGTCGCCTGCGCCAGCGCATCGGGTGCCGTGCGGGCGATCCAGTAAAGCTGCCGGCCGAGATTGAGGCCGCGCGGCAGACGCGGCGAAAAGGTCTGCGCGAAAGCGGGGCGCAGCGCGTCGTACTCCGCGTCGATCGCGGCGGGCGGAACTGCCTCATAGTCGATCGCGGGATGGACGGGGCCTTGCGCATCGACCAGCACGCCCGCCGCCCCATGCGCCACGGGCACGATCGCCGTCAGCTCGAAGCGCGTGGCAAGATCGCGCAATCCCGCCAGTGACCATTCCCAGACCGCTTCGCTGTCGAGCGCGCCGTTCGTCGGGTGGCAGGCGCGCGACGTCGTGGCGAGAGTCCGGCCGGCCGCGTCGATCGCTAGCAGCTTGGCATTCGTCTTGCCGATATCGAGAACGGCGATGGCTTGTTCGCGCATGCCGTTTGCGCCTCGGCTTCTACCGGGGGAAGGCGGCGGCGATGCCGCCATCGACCGCCAGCATGGCGCCCGTCGTTTTCGCCAAAGCGCCGCCGACGAAGCACAACGCCGCTTCCGCGATATCCTCCGGCAGCACTTCGACGTTCAGCAGCGTGCGCTGGGCGTAATGCTGGGCGAGCTTGTCGGGCTCGACGCCATAGGCTTTGGCGCGATCGGCGGCCCAGCCCTTGTCCCAGATGCCAGAGCCGCGAATGACCGCGTCGGGATTGATGGTGTTGACGCGGATGCCGTACTTGCCGAGTTCGGCCGCGAGCAAACGCGCTTGATGCGCTTGCGCCGCTTTGATGCTGCCATAGGCCGAGTTGCTGGGGCCCGCGAACACCGCGTTTTTGCTGGCGATATAAAGAATATCGCCACCCAGCCCTTGCGCCTTCAGGCGTTTGACGAAGGCTTGGCTGAGCAGCATGGCGCCGCGCGCCATGACGTTGTGCATCAGGTCGTATTTCTCGATGCTCAACACATCCACGTCGCCGGCGATCGATAGCCCGGCATTGTTGACCAGCAGATCGATGCCGCCGAAAGCGATCGTCGCGGTTTCGACCGCCGTTTCGATCGCCGCCGCGTCCTGCAGATCGGCGACGATCGCGATCACGTTATCGGCGCCGAAGGCTTTGGCGAGATCGGCACGCGCCGTCTCGAGCTTGGCGGCATCGACATCGAGCAGCGCCACGGCCGCCCCTTCCGACAGGAAGCGACGCGCGATGGCGAGGCCGATCCCGCTGGCACCACCGCTGATCAACGCCGCACGTCGCGCGAGCTTGCGTTCGGGCGGCTGGCGTTTCAGCTTGGCTTCTTCCAGCACCCAATATTCGATGCTGAACGCGTCTGCCGGCGGCAGGCCGACATAGCCGCCGAGGCGCTCGGCCCCCTCCATCACGTTAACGGCATTCGTGAAGTACTCGCCCGCGATGCGCGCGGTGGCGGCATCTTTGGCGAAGGTGAACATGCCTACGCCGGGCCACAGCACGACGACCGGCTGCGGATCGCGCATCGGCGGGGATTCCGCGATTGCGTGCGCTTTATAATAGGCGGCGTGTTCTTCCGCGTAGTGATCGAACAGGGGACGCACGATGTCGGCCAGCGCCTTTTCGTCCGTCGGCAGATCGGCGGGCAGCAAGACGGGGGCGACTTTGGTGCGCAGGAAATGGTCGGGGCACGATGTGCCGATGGCGGAGAGGCGTACCCCATCTACCGAGCCCGCGAAACTCAGGATTTGATCGCTATCGACGAAGCGGCCGATCTTGCGCGTCTGGCGCGAGGCGAGGCCGCGCAGCACGGGCATCGCGGCCAGCGCCCGTGCGCGGCGCGTGGCGGCGTCCGGCGTCTTGGCGAGAAGCGGCCCGCCGAAGCGCGGCTTGCCCGCGCGCGACGACAGGAACTTCACGGCGCGGTTGATGAGGTCGACCGAGCGGCGATAGCACGCCTCCGACGTGTCGGCCCAAGAGATGATTCCGTGCCCGCCGAGCATCACGCCGACCAGTTTCGGGTTCTCTTCGGCGAGTTTGGAAATCCGCAAGGCGAGTTCGAAGCCGGGGCGGATCCAATCGAGCCAGCCGACTTCGCCGCCATAGATTTCCTTCGTCATCGCTTCGCCGTCTTTCGCGGCGGCGATGGCGATCACGGCATCGGGATGCAGATGGTCGACATGGCGCGCGGGCAGGAAGGCGTGCAAAGGCGTGTCGATCGACGGCGCGCGGCTTTTGGGATGGAACAGGCAATGGTCGTAGAAGCCGACCATCGCATCTTCGTCCTGCGGCCCGCGATAGCGTTCGCGCAAGGCGAGCAGGCGTTCCATCCGCAATTGCGCCAAGCCGTCGCGGGTGAGGGTGCCGATATCTCCGCCCGAGCCTTTGACCCACAGAACGGTCGTCGTCTGGCCGGTGACAGGATCGCGTTCTTCCGATTTACCGCTGGTGTTGCCACCCGCGTAATTGGTGATACGCAGATCTGCGCCGAGCAGATTGGAGCGATAGAGCAGCAACGCCACCTCGTCGCCCGCCAGCGTCGCCGCGTGCGCGGCATTCCATCTCGACTCAACCGTTTCGTCGATCGTCGTCATTTTACTAAAGCCCCGTCGCTTGCTGAAAACCGCGTTTATGCGCCACCGCCTGCCGATAGCCGGACAGGCGGAAGGCGGAGATTGGATCGAGCGCGCCGCCCTTGCGCCGCCGCGCCTCGCGCACCAAAGCGCGCACATCGGTGCGGAAGGCGTCTTGCAGCGATTCTTGGGCGCCCGCCGGATCGTTCTCGGCGCGCGCCGTGTCGAGTTTCGCGGCATCGACCGTCATCGCCTGGGCGTAGGCGATCAGGATCGCCTCGGTCGATTGCAGCACGTCCTCGATCGGATCTTTGAAATTATGGCTCGCGTCGATCATCAAATCGGGTGCGTGCGCGGCGAAGGCGCCGTCGCGCTCGGCATCCACCAATTCGCGGCAGATCAGGAACAGTTGATAAGGCTGGATCGAACCGGTCGTTAGATCGTCGTCGCCGTATTTCGAATCGTTGAAATGGAAACCGCCCAAGCGTCCTTGATGGACGAGCATGGCGACGATCTGCTCGATATTCGCGTTGGGCAGATGATGGCCGAGATCAACGAGGCAGCGCGCGCGCGGGCCCAAGCTGCGCGCGATCAACAGGCTCGCGCCCCAGTCGAAATTGACCGAGCTGTAGAAGGCGGGCTCGAACGGCTTATGCTCGGTATAGAGCGACCAGCCCTCGGGCAGCGCGGCGTAGACCTTGGCGAGGCTGTCGATCGTGCGATCGAGGGCGCCGCGGAAACTATGCTGGCCGGGATGGTTCGTGCCGTCGGAGAGCCACACGGTCAGCGCTTGGCTGCCTAGCGCGTGGCCCAACGCGATGACACCGACCATGTGATCGACGGCGCGGGCGCGGGCTTCTTCCCACACATTGCTGACCGAACCGAAACGGTAGGACGCGCGCGGATCGTTCGGCCGCTCGCCGTCTTGGAACGTGTTCGAGTTGATCGGGCCGCAGACGATACCGGTTTCGGCGAGATAGGCGCGCAAGCCCTTGGGGTCGTCTGTGCGGTCCCACGGAATATGCAGGCTGATTTCGCCGTTGGCGCGCGTCAGCTTCTCGATCGCGGCAACATCGGCGATTTTCTCGTTGATGTCGCGCGGTTCGCCGGCTTGCGTGAAGCGGCCGAACCGCGTGCCACCCGCACCCAAAGCCCAGCTCGGCACGGCGATGCGTAATTTCGACAGCCGGGCCACGATCGTTTCGGGATCGATGCCGCGCCGCGAAAGCTTGGTTGCGATATGGGCGAAATCCGCCTCATGCGCCGCCGCATCGTCGCGGCGCTGGCTTTCGATCGCATCGGTCAGGCGGGCGGTTTCGCTCATACCAGCGCTTCCTCCTTCTTACCTAGGAAGGCGAACAGGATCACCAGCGGCAGGAAGGTCAGCAGGATCAGCACCGTGCCCAGCGCCGACGCGATGCCGAAATTGCCGTTCACCACCTCGTTGAAAATCTCGATGCTGAGCGTAACCGTGTTGCCCGATTGCAGGATCAGCGTGGCGCTCAGCTCGCGGATCGTGTTCGACCAAGTGAGCAACACGCCCGACAGAATCGCCATCGACAGCAGCGGTACGGTGATGCGCAGGAACGTGCGCCCCGGACCGGCCCCTAGATTGATCGACGCATCTTCGGTATCGCGCGACAGCTGCTGCAGCATCGATACCGACGAGCGCACCGAGAAGGGCAGGCGGCGGATGAAGAAGGCGAGGATCAGGATCGCCGAAGTGCCGGTCAGGATCAGCGGCGGTTCGTTGTAGGTAACGACGAGGCCGACGGCCAACACGATACCGGGCACGGCGTAGGAGAACATCACAACGCCGTCGAGCCAGCCGCCCAGGCGGCCGGGCCGGCGCACGATGATGTAGCCGACGGCCGTGCCGACGACCGCGCACATCGCGGTGGCGACGGTCGTGTAATACAAGGTGTTCGACAGCGGCGTGCCGATCGTACGCCAGACGCGTTCGTAATTCTCCATCGTGAATTCCGCGATCAGCAGTGGGCCGTTCGCCTTCAGGAAGGACGAGATCACGATGTTGATGACCGGCATCAACGCCAAGCCCACGAGCAGCAGTACGTAGATGCTGGCGAGGATGCGCTTCAGCGGAGTTTGTTCCATCACCAGCAGCGGCCGGATGGCGGAGGTGCCATAGGCGTGACGTGCCGCGTACCAGCGTTGCAGCAGCAGCGCCGATGTCGTCACGGTCAGCAGCAGCACGGCGAGCGTGCTGGCCAGGATCGGCCGTCCGCCGAATTCGTTGACGAACTCGCCGAATACCAGCACCGGCAACACGCGGAAGCGTTCGCCGATGATGATCGGCGTGCCGATATCGGTGAAGGCGGCGACGAAGACGAGCAATGCGCCCGCACTGATCGACGGGATCAGCAGCGGCAGCAACACGGTGAAGAAGGTGCGCAGTTCGCTGCTGCCCAGGTTCCGCGCCGCATCCTCGACCGATTGGTCGATGGATTTTAGGCCGGAGGACACCATCAGAAAGACGAAGGGGAAGAATTGCAGCGTGAACACCAGCACGATGCCGGGGGCGCCGTAGATCGACGGCAGATCGATCCCGATATCCGCCAGCGTCTGCGTGACGATGCCGCTGCGCCCGAACAACACGACCCAGGAATAGGAGCCGATGAAGGGCGGCGAGACGAAGGTCAGCACCACGGCCGCGCGCACGAAGCTGCGCCCGAAAATCTCGTAGCGCGTGGCGAAATAGGCGGCCGGCACGCCGAACAACACGGCGAAGAACGTCGCCGCGACGCTGACCTGCACGCTGTTGATCAGCGTCTGGTAATAGAAGCGCCGCGAGAAGAACTCGACATAATTGGCGATGACGCTGGAATTCGGGTCCTTGCTCGACAGGCTCATGCCGATGATGTTGACCACCGGCATCAGCAGCAAGGCGATCAGCGTCAGGAATACCAAAAGGGTGACGATCGGCCAGAAGCCGATGCGGTGTGCGATCCACGCGTGCATGGCTTGCATCAGCGCTTTTCCGGGAAGATCCAGAACGCGTCCGGCGGCAAGGCAAGGCCGACGCGTGTGCCGACCGACGGCAGTACGGTGCCGGCATGGCCGGTCGATGCGGCTTGCACGGTCTTGCCGTCACCCAGATCCAGCACCAAGCGGGTCGTGGCGCCATAGAACTGCGCGTCGACGACAGTTGCGGTCCAGCCACCGGCGACGGGGGCGCCGACCGTGATGTCGTGGCTGCGGAAGGCGATCTCCGCCTTGCGGCCCAGTTCGGCCGCGCGCGCGGCCGGAACATTGAATCGGCCGCCGCCGGGTACGGCGTAAACGCCGTCGGCCACGGCTTCGGCGGGCACGAAATTGCTTTCGCCAATGAACGACGCGACGAATCGCGTGCGCGGGCGATAGAAGATATCGGCGGGCGAGCCGATCTGTTCGACATGACCGGCACTCATCACCGCCACACGGTCCGACATCATCAGCGCTTCTTCCTGGTCGTGCGTCACGTAGATCGTAGTGATGCCGATCTGGCGCTGAAGCGTGCGGATTTCGCTGCGCAGATGGATGCGCATTTCGGTGTCGAGATTGGACAAGGGTTCGTCCATCAGCAACACGTCGGGCTCGATGACGATAGCGCGGGCAAGCACCACGCGCTGCTGCTGGCCGCCGGACAATTCGCGCGGGCGGCGATGGCCCAAATGTTCGAGGCGCATCATGGCGAGCATTTTGCGCACACGTTCGTCTACTTGGGCGCTGGGAAGCCCGCGCGCGCGCAGGCCATAGGCGATGTTGTCCACCACCGTCAGATGGGGAAAGATCGCGTAATTCTGGAAGACCATGCCGGTGTTGCGCTTATGCGCGGGCACGTTGTCGATGGGCTTGTCGCCGAACAGGATGCGGCCGGCGGATTGCTGCATGAAGCCCGCAACGATGCGCAGCAGCGTGGTCTTGCCGCAGCCGCTGGACCCCAGCAGGGTGAAGAACTCGCCTTTCGCGATCGAAATATCGACCATATTGACCGCGGTGAAATCGCCGAATTGCTTCGTGACGCTTTCGATATATACCGACGTCGATGCCATAACCAACCGATCCCTGCGCCTTACGTTTGTTCGCGGCACCCCGGCGCCCGCCCGCCGGCGTAACCCGGCGGGCGGCGTCGAAGGCTTATCGTCATCCCTGCGTGCGGATGATGATCTGCTGCATCTTGTCGAGGATTTCCTTGCGGTTCTGCGCGGCCCAAGCTTCATCGTAATCGATGATCTTGAACTTCTCCGGCGGCAGCATCTCGGGATGCGTCTTGATATTCTTCACCGTCGGACGGCGGCCGGGAAATTTCTCGGCAAGCTGCGTCTGCGCTTCGACCGTCAGCAGATAGTCGGCGAACAGACGTGCGGCCTTGGGGTTGGGCCCGCCCTTGACGACGAACATGCCTTCGGGTTGCAGCAGCGTGCCGTCGGCCGGATAGACGATGCCCGCCGTGCCGGCGAGCACATAGCTGAAGGCACCTTCCTCATACGTGATGCCGACCGGGTATTCGCCGCGGCCGACTTGCTGGAAGACGAGGCTGGAGCGGATGACGATGCTCTGGTTGCGCGTCATCTCCTCGGTCAGTTTCCAGGCAGCCTCGCCCTTGCCGTAGATCTGCAACCACGTCGTCAACGCGGCGAGCGACGAGCTCGACTTCGACGGATCGGTGTGCACGACCTTGCCCTTCCATTCGGGCTTTGCAAGATCAGCCCAGGTCTTCGGCGCCTTGTCGGCCGGGACCAGGCGCTTGTTGTACATGATGACCATCGTGCTGGCGCCGAACGGCGTGTTGTAGCCGGCGGGGTCGATCATCTTGGCTTCGACGTTGGCCAGGTTCGGCGAGCGATACGGCTCGAACAGATCGGGGGCCGAGGAGCCGGTGTCGGAGAAGCCGCCCCACATCACGTCGGCGGCCGGGCGGCCGCGCTCGGCGCGGATGCGGTTCAGCAATTCGCCCGTCCCCGCCTTGATGGTGGTGACGCGGATGCCGTATTTCTCGGAAAATTCCTTGGTGAAGTGGTCGACCATCTCCGACGGATGCGACGCGTAGACCACCAATTGCTTTTCGTAATCCTGCGCCCAAGCGCCCGCGAGCGCCACGGCGGACAGCGCGCTGGCCAATGCCAAGACGCGAAGAGACCTCATCGTCATCTGCGTTTCCCCCTTTATTTCCCGTGTTCGGGATGTGCGGCCCGCGCGTTTTCGCGATGACCGTTTCATGTAATTTTTATTACAATAGAATGACAGAGGCCAGGATTTAATCCGATACTGGCGTCCGATGTCGATGCCGTTCCGCATGGCGAAGCGGTCCGCGATAACGGCGAAAAGCCGAAACAAAACGGGGGAAACGATGAAGACTCTTTTCGCTTTGGCCGCCGCGGCGCTGACCGCGGCCACGCTGGGATTGAGCGCACCCGCCGCCGCCCAAGGCACGCTGTCGATCTATTGCGGCGTGCCCGAGGAATGGTGCCGCGCCACGTTCAACGCCTTCACCCGCCAGACGGGCATCCGCGTGGCGATGACGCGCAAGAGTGCGGGCGAGATTTTCGCGCAAGTGAAGGCCGAAGCATCAAACCCGCGCGGCGACGTGTGGTTCGGCGGCACGGGTGATTCGCATCTTCAGGCTGCCGAGGAGAACCTCACGCTCGAATATCGCTCGCCGATGCTGCCGCAATTGCACGATTGGGCGACGAAGCAGGCGGAACAATCGAAGTTCCGCACCGTCGGCATTTTCGCGGGCGCGCTGGGCTTCGGCTTCAACACGCGCGAGTTCGCCAAGGTGGGCGGCGCGGAGCCGCGCTGCTGGTCCGATCTGCTCGATCCGCGCTTCCGCAATCAGGTGCAATCGTCCGATCCCAACGCGTCGGGCACGGCCTATACGCATATCGCGACGATGGTACAGTTGATGGGCGAGGAGCCGGCTTTCGACTACATGAAAAAGCTCCACGCCAATGTGAATCAGTATAATCGAGCAGGCGGTGCGGCCGCGCGTAACACGGGCACGGGCGAGACATTGATCGGCATCACCTTCATCGACGACATGGTCGCCGTGCTGGTCGATGGTGCGCCAGTGAAGGTCGTCGCGCCGTGCGAAGGGACCGGCTACCAAGTCGGCTCGATGAGCATCATCCGGGGTACACGCCAGCTCGATCTTGCCAAGAAGTTCTACGACTGGGCACTAACGCCCGACGCGCAGGTCGCGGCGGCCGAAGCCAAATTCTTCCATGTCCAATCGAACAAGGGCACGCCGGTGCCGGCGGCGGCCCCCAAGCTCGACGTGAAGCTCATCGATTACAACTTCGCCAAATATGGTGCGGCCAACGAGCGCCGCCGTTTACTTGCCCGCTGGGACGCGGAAATCCGCCCGCTCGCCCGATGACCGACGACATCTACGCGCCGCGCCTCGATTTCGCCCGTAAGCTGGGCGGCGAGTGCGCGGCGATGGCGCGCGATTATTTCGCCCGTCTCGACACGATCGCGATCTCGCGCAAAGGCCTCCAGGACGTGTTGACCGAAGCCGATGGCGCGGTCGAAAAGCTGATCCGTCGGCGCGTCGCCGAAGCGTTCCCCGGCGATTTCGTGTTGGGCGAGGAGGAGGGCGGTGGCGGTGGCGGCGATCATCTCTGGGTCGTCGATCCGATCGACGGCACGGCGAATTTCGCGCGCGGCTTGCCGCATTATTGCGTATCGATCGCTTTCGTCGCGCGCGGCGTGACCGAGATCGGCGTGATCGACGAGCCGGCGGCCGGCGTTCAGTATTGGACGCGGCGTGGGGCAGGGGCGTATCGCGACGGCCGCCGCTTGCGCGTTTCGCCCGTCGATGATCCGACGATGGCGATGGCCGATATCGAGTTCACGCGCAAGCGAACGGTCGATGCTTATGTCGCGGGCGTAAAGCGCTTCCTGAATGCCGGTTACGAAATGCGCAAGGGCGGCTCGGCCGCACTGGCGCTTGCACGCGTGGCCGACGGGCGCCTCGACCTTTTCTATCACGGCCATCTTAGCCCTTGGGACGTGCTGGCCGGCGAGTTAATGGTGCGCGAGGCGGGCGGCGTCACCAGCGGCTTCAAGGGACCTGAGAAAATGGCGCACGGCGGATCCATCCTCGCCTGTACTCAAGGTCTCTGGGCCTCGGCACGGGCGATCGTCGATCTCTGAGCGCAACCACGTGCGGCGAAAATCGAGCGCGAACAAGCCGCGCCGCGTGGCGCATGTGTGGATGAGCGGCGTGCCTTAGCCCGATCTGCCGGGGCGCTATGGCCTTTTCAACCGTCGGATCTGGGCTTATGGGCCCACGATCTAGTTGGGGTGTCGAAAAAGGATATCCGGACACTGGGATCAAAGTCGTCGCCTGCCGTGTCACGCACGTGAATGTTGATTAAAGGTTGTTGAAGACCAGATGATCTCATTTTCCACAAAAGGCTTCAAAATTCTTCGATTAAGCGGAAAATAATATTGAGATAATTGGGTTTTACACGGTTTGGGGGACTGGTCGCGACGCGATGCGTCACGGGATTCGAATCCCGCCGCTCCGACCAATATGTGAGAGACGAAGAAGCCCGCCCTGGGAAACCAGCGGCGGGCTTCGGCGTACCGGGCGCAGCATCCGTCAGCGCAGATCATCGAAGCGTGAATAGGTCCGGAGGCGCGCGATGTCTTCGATCTGGATGCGCTTACCCTTCGCGACCACGCCCTCAGGTTCGAGCTGTTTGAGTGCGCGCGACCATGTCTCAGGACTCATGCCAAGGCGCCCGGCGATAGCGCGATACTCGTCGCGGATGTCGAGACCGATAGGTCCGCTTTGCGCGTCGCCGCTCAGCCCGCAAAGATGGGCGCCGACGCGTTCGGCCGTCGAGCGCAGTTTCAGGTCCTTGATCTGCCGAACGAGCACCCGCCAGTAGCGCGCGAGCTGCAGCGCAGCCGCGCGCATCAATTGTGGCTCCTTGGCGAAAGCGCGGCGCAGGGTCTCGGCGGGAATCATCGCGATGCGCGAGCTCTCCAGAACGCGCGCGCCCATCAAATATGGCGCCTCGAGAAGGATGGCGGGCAGGATAAAGCAATCGCCGGCATGCATGATCTCGACGACACATTCCTCGCCGTCCGATCGATTGCCGATCAGGCCGCACCGGCCTTCGAGAATGACATGCAGAAACTCGGCGTCTTGTCCTTGATCGAATAGCAGCGTGCCTTTGGGTAATGTCTGGACGAAGGCGCCGATCGCGAGCCGTTCGGCGATTTCCCGCGACGCGTCGCGGAACAGTGGTATGGCGGTAAGAGCGTCTCGGTCGGTCGGCTTCATTGTCGCCCCTTGGCCCGATGGGAATTGACTTTCGTCAAGTGACGGCTTGCCGAAGGTCTTGTTCTCTCGACTTTATGTTGTTGGCGCCTGTCCGACGTTGACTTGGATCAACCGCGTACGACGTCTCGCCCTCAATCATCCGCGTCATGAATCGCGCATCCGCGCGAGGGGGAGCCATGATCGTTACCGCCGAAAAGCCCGCCGGGCAACAAGCCGCATTGTGGATGAGCACGCTGGCTTTTACCGCATGCTTTGCGGTTTGGACGATCTTCGCCATCATTGGCATTCAGATTAAGAAAGACCTCGGTCTTTCCGACACGCAGTTCGGATTGCTCGTCGGAACGCCGATTCTTACAGGATCACTGATCCGTCTAATCCTTGGCATCTGGGCCGACCAGTATGGCGGCCGGGCGGTCTATGCCCTGGTGATGCTATCGGCGGCGGTCATGACGTTCCTGCTGACCTACGCCTATGACTACACGACCTTCTTGATCGCGGCGCTGGGTGTGGGGATCGCGGGCGGATCGTTCTCGGTCGGCGTCGCCTACGTGGCGAAGTGGTTTCCGAAATCCCAGCAGGGCACCGCGCTTGGCATATTCGGTGCCGGCAATGTCGGCGCGGCGGTGACGAAATTCGCGGCGCCGGTCGTGATGGTGGCCTATGGCTGGAAAACGGTCGCAATCGTCTGGGCGATCGGCTTGGCGGTCATGGCCGTGATCTTCTTTCTGACGACGAAGGACGATCCCGATCTCGCGCGCCGCCGCGCGGAGGGCCGCAAGCCTGAGCCGTTATCGGCGATGATGGAGCCGCTGAAGAACATCCAAGTCTGGCGCTTCTCGCTCTACTATTTCTTCGTGTTCGGCGCATTCGTCGCGCTGGCGCTGTGGTTGCCGCGCTATCTGATCGGGGTCTACGGACTCGACATCGCCACGGCGGGCATGATCGGCGCGGTCTACTCGATCCCGGCGTCGATCTTCCGCGCCTATGGCGGGCATCTGTCCGACAAATTCGGCGCGCGGCGCGTGATGTACTGGACGTTCATGGTGTCGGTGGTCTGCACCTTCGTCCTCTCCTATCCGCCGACGCACTATGTCATCGAAGGCATCCGCGGGCCGGTCGAGTTCTCGACGCATATGGGCGTCGTCGGATTTATGGCGGTCGCGTTCGTGCTCGGCTTCTTCATGAGCCTGGGCAAGGCGGCGGTCTACAAGCACATTCCCGTCTACTACCCCGATCGCGTCGGTGCGGTCGGCGGTGTCGTCGGTCTGGTCGGCGGTCTGGGCGGCTTCGTATTGCCGATCGCGTTCGGCGCGCTCAACGATTTGACCGGCGTCTGGCAAAGCTGCTTCTGGCTGCTGTTCGCGATCGTCGCCGTAGCGCTCGTCTGGATGCACGTCGCCGTGCGCCAGATGGAACGTGCGGCCGCCGATGCCGGCATCCCCGCACGTAAACTGCCCGAACTGCCGGAAATGGCGCCGTTGCACGGCCCCGCGCAGGAAGGCGCCTTGGCGGGGACGGGCGCGTTGCAGGATTGGCGGCCCGAAGACCGAGCATTCTGGTCGGAGACGGGCCGTGCGATCGCGCGCCGCAATCTGTGGATCTCGGTTCCGTGCTTGCTGCTTTCGTTCGCGGTGTGGATGGTCTGGTCGGTCGTCGTGGCACGCTTGCCCAGCGTCGGATTCGCGTTCACGACCGAACAGCTTTTCTGGCTCGCCTCACTTCCTGGCGTGTCCGGCGCCACATTGCGCATCTTCTACAGCTTTATGCCCGCAATCTTCGGCGGCCGGATGTGGACGACGCTGGCGACATGGTCGCTGATGCTGCCCGCACTTGGCATGGGCATGGCGGTTCAGGACCCCGATACGCCGTACTGGATCTTCCTTGTCCTCGCGCTGCTCTGCGGCTTCGGCGGCGGCAACTTCGCCTCGTCGATGGCGAATATCTCCTTCTTCTTTCCGAAGGCGGAGAAGGGTAACGCGCTGGCCATCAACGCGGGTCTCGGTAATCTCGGCGTCAGCGTCGTGCAATTCGTCGTGCCGATCGCGATCACGACGGGCGTGTTCGGCTGGCTGGGTGGCGATCCGCAGACGGCGACGGTGGGCGGCGTCAAATCGACCCTCTGGCTGCAGAATGCCGGCTATGTGTTCGTGCCGTTCATCGCGGCCTCGGCGATCGCGGCGTGGTTCGGAATGAACGATATCGCCAGCATGCGGGCGAGCTTCGCCGATCAAGCCGTGATTTTCCGCCGCACGCATAACTGGATCATGTGCTGGCTCTATACCGGCACATTCGGCTCGTTCATCGGCTTCTCGGCGGCATTCCCGTTGCTGACCAAGATCCTGTTCCCCGAGATCAACGCGCTGCAATACGCGTTCCTTGGGCCGCTGGTCGGCGCGGTCAGCCGCGTTGTCGCCGGGAAGGCCAGCGACCGGCTTGGGGGCGGGCGCATCACGTTCTGGACCTTCATCGCCATGGGCTTCGGCGTCTTGGCGGTTTTGCACGCGATCGACGAGAAAAGCTTCCCGGTCTTCTTCGCGGGCTTTTTGTTCCTGTTTTTTGCGTCGGGCGTGGGCAATGCATCCACCTTCCAGATGATCCCCGCGATTATGCGCAAGGAAGTCGCGCGGCTCGAGCCGGGAATGTCGGCCGAGGCACGCACGCGCGCCGCCGAGAAAGAAGGTGCTGCGATCATCGGCTTCAGCTCGGCGATCGCGGCCTACGGCGCGTTCTTCATTCCGAAGTCCTTCGGCAGTTCGCTGGCGCTGACCGGCGGCGCCGAATGGGCGCTCTACGGGTTCCTCGCGTTCTACGTGAGCTGCATCGCCGTGACCTGGTGGTTCTACACCCGTCGCGGCGGCCTTCTGTACGAGATCGAACGCGGCCTGGCCGCGAAGTGAAAGGGAGCGGAACATGAGCCAATTCCTCGACCGCCTGAATTTTCTGTCGCGCAACGTCGAATCCTTCAGCGGCGGTCACGGCACCGTCACGAACGAGAAGCGCGAATGGGAGGAGGGCTATCGCAATCGCTGGGCCCACGACCGGATCGTGCGCTCGACCCACGGCGCCAACTGCACGGGCTCGTGCTCGTGGAAGATCTACGTCAAGGGCGGCATCGTGACGTGGGAGACGCAGCAGACGGATTATCCGCGCACGCGGCCGGACATGCCGAACCATGAGCCGCGCGGCTGCTCGCGCGGTGCGTCGTATTCCTGGTATCTCTACAGCGCCAACCGCGTGAAGCGCCCGCTGATCCGGGGGCGTTTGATCCGATTGTGGCGCAAGGCGAAAACCGAGCATAGCGATCCGGTCTTGGCGTGGAAATCGATCGCGGACGATCCCGCGAAGATGGCCCAAATACGCGGCAGCCGCGGCAAAGGCGGCTTCGTTCGAGCCGCCTGGGACGAGGCGAACGAGATCGTCGCGGCGGCGAATATTCATACCGCGAAAACTTGGGGGCCGGATCGCATCATCGGCTTCTCGCCGATCCCCGCGATGTCGATGGTCAGCTATGCGGCGGGCTCGCGCTATCTGTCGTTGCTCGGCGGCGTCTGTATGAGCTTCTACGACTGGTATTGTGACTTGCCGCCGGCTTCGCCGCAGACGTGGGGCGAACAGACCGACGTGCCGGAAAGCGCCGATTGGTACAACTCGACCTATCTCATCCTCTGGGGCTCCAACGTTCCGCAGACGCGCACGCCCGACGCGCATTTCTTCACCGAGGTCCGGTATAAGGGCGCCAAGGCCGTCGTCGTTACGCCCGACTACTCCGAGGCGTCGAAATTCGCCGACATCTGGCTGCATCCCAAGCAAGGCACCGATGCGGCGCTCGCGATGGCGTTCGGTCATGTGATCCTGAAGGAGTTCCATCTCGACAAGCAGGATCTCTATTTCCGCGACTACGTGACGCGCTATTCCGATTTCCCCATGCTGGTGAAGCTCGTCGCGCGCGACGGCAAGCTGGTCGCCGATCGGTTCGTGCGTGCGTCGGATTTCGACGGCGGGCTGGGCGAAGCAAATAACCCCGACTGGAAGCCCGTCGCGCTGCGAGAGACCGACGGCAGCTGTTATGTGCCGACGGGATCGATCGGTTTCCGCTGGGGCGAAAAGGGAAAGTGGAATCTCGAAGGCCGCGATGCGGCATCGGGAGCGGAAACCCGTCCGGCGCTTAGTCTGATCGGAAGCGGCGAGACGGTCACCGTCGAGTTTCCTTATTTCGCCGCCGAAGACATGCCGCGCTCGCCCCATTTCAAGGGTTCGGCGCATGGCCGCACGATCGCACGCAACCTTCCCGCCAAGCGCATCTCGTTGAAAGACGGCGAGGCCTTGGTCGCGACGGTGTTCGATCTGTTCGCCGCCAATTACGGCGTCGATCGCGGCTTGGGCGGGGAGGCGGCGAAAAGCTACGACGACGACCATCCCTACACGCCGGCTTGGGCGGAGAAGATCTGCGGCGTGCCGCGCGATCGGATCGTCGCCGTGGCGCGCGGCTTCGCCGACAACGCGGCGAAGACCAAAGGCAAGTCGATGGTCATCGTCGGCGCGGCGCTGAACCACTGGTATCACGCCGATATGAACTATCGCGGCCTGATCAACATGCTGGTTATGTGCGGCTGCGTGGGCCAGCCCGGCGGCGGCTGGTCGCACTACGTCGGCCAGGAAAAGTTGCGCCCGCAATCGGGCTGGTTGCCGCTCGCTTTCGCGCTCGACTGGGCGCGGCCGCCGCGTCAGATGAACTCGACGTCGTTCTTCTACGCGCATACCGATCAGTGGCGATACGAGAAGCTCGACATCGACGAGATCCTATCGCCGCTGGCGCCGGAAGGATTTGACGGCGCGTTGATCGACTTCAACGTCCGGGCCGAGCGGATGGGCTGGCTGCCCTCGGCGCCGCAGTTGGACCGCAACCCGCTCGCCGTCGCGCGGGACGCCGCCGCCGCCGGGATGGAAGCGCCCGCCTATGTCGCCAAGAGTTTGAAGGATGGCTCGCTGCGGATGTCGTGCGAGGACCCGGACTCGCCGGCGAACTGGCCGCGCAACATGTTCGTCTGGCGCTCGAACCTGCTCGGCTCCAGCGGCAAGGGACACGAGTATTTCCTCAAACATCTGCTCGGCACGCAGCACGGCGTTCTCGGCAAGGATCTGGGCGAAGAAGGCAGCGAGAAGCCGCAGGAGGTCGCGTGGCATCCGGTCGCGCCGGAGGGCAAGCTCGACCTGTTGGTCACGCTCGATTTCCGGATGTCCACGACGTGCGTCTACTCCGACATCGTGCTGCCGACCGCGACTTGGTACGAAAAACACGATCTCAATACTTCAGATATGCATCCGTTCATCCATCCGCTGTCGGCGGCGGTGGATCCGGCCTGGGAAGCGCGCAGCGATTGGGAGATCTTCAAAGGTTTCGCCAAGAAGGTTTCGGAACTCGCGCCCGGCCATTTGGGCATCGAGAAGGACGTCGTCCTGCTGCCGTTGCAGCACGATACGCCCGGTGAACTCGCTCAGCCCTTCGCGCCGAAGGAATGGAAGAAGGGCGAGACCGAGCCGGTACCCGGCAAGACGATGGCTGCCGTCGCTACGGTCGAACGCGATTACCCCAATCTCTATCGCCGCTTCACGGCGTTGGGGCCGTTGCTCGACAAACTCGGCAACGGCGTCAAAGGCATCGCGTGGAAGACCGGCGACGAGGTCGAGTTCCTGAAGCATCTCAACGGCACGGTCGCGGAGGAGGGGCCGACGAAAGGCCTCGCTAAGATCGACAGCGATATCGACGCGACCGAGGTCGTGCTGGCGCTTGCTCCCGAAACCAACGGGCAAGTGGCCGTCAAAGCATGGGAGGCGTTGAGCCAAGCGACCGGGCGCGATCACGCGCATCTCGCACGGCCGCGCGAGGACGAGAAAATCCGTTTCCGCGACATCCAGGCCCAGCCGCGGAAGATCATTTCCGCGCCAACATGGTCCGGGATCGAAAGCGAGCACATCAGCTACAACGCCGGCTGGACCAACGTCCACGAGTTGATCCCGTGGCGCACCCTGACCGGCCGCCAGCAGCTCTATCAGGACCATCCTTGGATGCTGGCTTTCGGCGAAGGTTTCTGCGTCTACAAACCGCCGATCGACACCAAGACGGTGACGCCATTGCTCGAAAAGCGGCCCAACGGAAATCGCGAGATCGCCCTGAACTTCATCACGCCCCATCAGAAATGGGGCATCCACTCGACCTATACGGACAATCTGCTGATGCTGACCTTGTCGCGCGGCGGGCCGATCGTCTGGCTGTCGGAGATCGACGCGAAGTCGATCGGCGTCGAGGACAACGACTGGATCGAGGCGTTCAACGCCAACGGCGCGCTGGTGGCGCGTGCGGTCGTATCGCAGCGCGTCGCCGTCGGCATGATCCTGATGTACCACGCGCAGGAGAAGATCGTGAACGTGCCGGGATCGGAGCTGACGCGCGCGCGCGGCGGCATCCATAACTCTGTCACGCGCACCTGCCCCAAGCCGACGCATATGATCGGCGGCTACGCGCAGCAAAGCTATGGTTTCAACTATCACGGCACCATCGGTACGAACCGCGATGAATTCGTGATCGTGCGCAAGATGGCGAATGTGGACTGGCTCGACCGGCCCGCGCCGGCCGTGGCCGAGTGACCGGCAAGGAGATCCCCCGATGAAAGTCCGCGCTCAAATCGCGATGGTTCTGAACCTCGATAAGTGCATCGGCTGCCACACGTGTTCCGTGACGTGCAAAAACGTCTGGACGTCGCGCGAAGGCGTCGAGTACGCGTGGTTCAACAACGTCGAAACCAAACCGGGCATCGGTTATCCCAAAGAGTGGGAGAATCAAAACCGGTGGAAGGGGGGCTGGGTCCGGCAGGCAAACGGAAAGATCCGGCCGCGCCTGGGCGGCAAATGGCGGATCTTGGCGCAGCTTTTCGCCAATCCGAACCTGCCGGAGATCGACGACTACTACGAGCCGTTCACCTTCGATTACGACCATCTGCAGTCCGCGCCCGAGATGGAGGCGTTTCCGACCGCGCGGCCGCGCTCGTTGATCGACGGACGGCGGATGGAGAAGATCGAGTGGGGGCCGAACTGGGAAGAAATCCTCGGCACCGAATTCGCCAAACGCTCGCGCGATGCGAATTTCGAAGGCGTGCAGAAGGAGATCCACGGTCAGTTCGAGAACACCTTCATGTTCTATCTGCCGCGGCTGTGCGAACACTGCCTCAATCCGGCTTGCGTCGCGGCGTGCCCGTCGGGATCGATCTACAAGCGCGAAGAAGACGGGATCGTCCTGGTCGATCAGGACAAATGCCGCGGCTGGCGCATGTGCGTGTCGGCCTGCCCCTACAAGAAAATCTATTACAATTGGCAGAGCGGAAAAGCCGAGAAGTGCATTCTCTGCTATCCGCGCCTCGAGGTCGGCGAACCGACGGTTTGTTCGGAAACTTGCGTCGGCCGCATCCGCTATCTCGGCGTCATGCTCTACGACGCCGACCGGATCGAGGCGGCGGCTTCGGCGCCGGACGACAAGGACCTCTACGGCGCGCAGCTCGACGTGTTCCTCGATCCGCACGATCCCGCCGTGATCGAATCGGCGCGCAAGGAGGGAATACCGGAAGCTTGGCTTGAATCGGCGCGGAAATCGCCGGTCTACAAGATGGCGATCGACTGGAAGATCGCGTTCCCGCTGCATCCGGAATACCGGACCTTGCCGATGGTCTGGTACATCCCGCCGCTGTCGCCGATCCAGGCGGCTTCGGATGCCGGCAAGATCGAGGACGACGGCGGTATTCCCGACGTGCGGTCCTTGCGTATTCCGCTGCGCTACCTCGCCAATCTGCTGACGGCGGGCGACGAGGCGCCTGTCGCGCATGCGCTCGAACGGATGTTGGCGATGCGCGCCTTCATGCGCGCGCGCCATGTGGAGGCGCGCGAGGCGGATGGCGTTCTAGCGAAAGTCGGCATGGATGCGGCGATGGTCGAGGACATGTACAAGATCCTCGCGATCGCGAACTACGAGGACCGCTTCGTCATCCCGTCGACGCATCGTGAGTACGCCGAGAACGCCTACGATCTGCGTTCGTCCTGCGGCTTCACCTTCGGCAACGGCTGTTCGGAGGGGCCGAACGACGTTTCCTTGTTCGGCAAGCGCAAATCGCGCGCGCCGGCGGAGGGCTGAACCATGCGGACATACAAAGCACTCTCCGCGTTGATCGACTATCCCTCCGCCGCGATGCGGGGCGCTCTGCCGGAGATAAGGGCGGCGATCGTCGAAGATGGCGTTCTAGGCCCGGCGGCGCTGGCGCGCGTCGATGCGGCGATCGCGATGCTCGCGGATCGCGACTTGCTGACGTTGCAGGAACGCTGGGTCGCGTTGTTCGATCGCATCCGGTCGTTGTCGCTTCATCTGTTCGAGCATGTCCATGGCGACTCGCGCGACCGGGGCCCGGCGATGGTCGATCTGATCGAGCATTACCGCAAAGCCGGCTTCGCCTTGTCCGCCGAGGAACTGCCCGACTATCTGCCGGTCATTCTGGAATTCGCGGCGCAGATCGATCCAGCCGATGCGCGGCGGCTGCTGGCCGATCTGGCGCCGCTGCTGGCACCGATCCAATTGCGGCTTGGCAAGCGCGGTTCGCCCTATGCCGGGCTGATCGCCGTCGTGCGCGAGTTGGCGGGCGATAGCCAAGCGCCCGCCGACGATGGTTTGCCCGACCGCGATCCGACGCTGGACGAGATTGATCGCGACTGGGCCGAAGCGGAAGTCCGTTTCGGCCCCGGCGAGGCGGCGGCCGGCGCGGCGGCATGCGGTAAGGCGACCGAATGGGTCGCGCGAATGAACGCGGGTTGAGGGGGGAGACCGATGCTCTGGATCCAAAAATTCCTGTTCGAGATCTATCCCTATATATGCGTCAGCGTCTTTCTGATCGGAAGTTGGATCAGATTCGATCGCGAGCAATACTCTTGGCGCTCCGGCTCCAGCCAGATGTTGCGGGCACGCCAGCTTCGCTGGGGATCGAATCTTTTCCATGTCGGCATACTCGCGATCTTCGCGGGACATTTCGTCGGGCTATTGACGCCGCATGAGGTCTACACCTCATTGGGATTGAGCGTTGAGGCCAAGCAGTTGCTGGCGATCGTGGCGGGTGGTGTGTTCGGCACGCTCTGCTGGATCGGCTTGTCGCTGCTGATCCATCGCCGCTTGACCGATCCGCGTATCCGCGCCACGAGTTCGGTAATGGACGTCGCGATCGTCATGCTGCTCTGGGTGCAGTTGACGCTCGGTATGGTGACGATCCCTTACTCGCTGCAACACCCGGATGGTTCGGTGATGCTGATCCTTTCCGACTACGTACAGCGGATCGTGACGCTGCGGGGCGGCGAAGCGCAAGCGCTTGCCGATCTCGCATGGCCTTACCGGCTGCATTTGGTGCTTGGCTTCACGATGTTCCTCGTCTTTCCGTTCTCGCGGCTGGTGCATATCTGGAGCGCGCCCGTGGGGTATTTGTTCCGGAGCTATCAGATCGTTCGTCGTCGGGGAGGCGGGCGCCATGCTTGAAGAACGCGACATCGCGGCGGAGATGCAGTACGCGCCCGCTCCATCGCTGGACGCCGCGCGCGCCGCGGCCGAACGCAGCTTGATGATCCGCGGATTGCTTGTCGATCGCGCACGCGATCTCGGCCTTCTGAAGGTCGAGAAGCCTTCCGAAAGCGAGATCGCCGACGCGATCGAAGCGGTGCTCGAGGCCGAGGTTACGGTGCCGGCGGCGGACGAGACAGCGTGCCGCTCTTGGTTTGACGCTAATCCCGAGAACTATCGCAGTCCCGATCTTCTCGAGGCGCGGCATATCTTGTTTGCGGCGGCGCCGGACGATAAAGATGCGCGCGCGCGGGCTTTCGAGCAAGCGCAAGCCGCTTTGAAGGAAATCGAAGCGAATCCCGGCCGCTTCGAGGCGATCGCGCGGGAAAGCTCCGCTTGTCCGTCGGGTGCGAATGGCGGCTCGCTGGGGCAAGTCTCGCGCGGCACGACGGTGCCGGAATTCGAGACCTATCTTTTCGCGCTCGACGAGGGCGAGCTCTGTGCTGTGCCGATCCCGACACGGTATGGGTTTCATGTCGCCCGGGTGGATCAACGCGCGTCGGGCCGGTCCTTACCCTATGCGGCCGTGCGCGCGCGTATCGCAAGGCAGATTGAGGACAAGGCCTATCGCGAGGCCGTTTCGCGCTATCTTCGCGACCTTGCGGCGCGCGCCGGCGTCGCTCCGGAATAGGCATGGTTATGCGGTCGCCGCGCGATCCGGTGATCGAACCTGCCGATCTGCGCTTGCTGTCGGCGCCGCTCGACTTTCTAGAGGTGGAGCACTACCGGTTTCGCGCGTTTCTTGCACATCTCGAGCGGCTGGCGTCCGATCGACGCGTCGCGCGCCGCGCCGCTGCGGCGCGCCTTTTGCTGGCGTTCTTGCTGGGCGACGCGGCGCTTCATCTCGCCGAGGAGGAGGAGACGCTTTTCCCGATGTTGCGTGCGCGCTGCCGTACTGCGGACGGCGTGGAGCGGATACTGGGACTGGTGGAGGGCGAGCGGGCGCGGGCGCGCGACCTGTCCTTCGCCGTCGTCGTCGGCCTGCGGAAATGCGCGAGCCAAGCCATTCCCGACGCGGGCTTTGCCTCGTTTGTCGCGACGTTCGTCGGCGCCATGCGGCGGCACATCGAGTGGGAGAATGCGCTTGTTTTGCCACTCGCGCGCAAACGCTTGACGCCGGGCGATCTGGCGCGGCTGGCGGCCAGGATGACGGCGCGTCGCGGCGGTGATGGAACCGGCGGCGCGGCTCGACAGGGCTATTTCGGAGAATAGTATGGCGCGTACGCTCGATCATCTGTTTGACAGGAACGTGGCGTGGGCGGCGCGCAAGACGCATGACGATCCGGATTTTTTCCGCCGGCTCGCGGAGCAGCAGACGCCCAACTACCTATGGATCGGCTGTTCCGACTCCCGCGTCACGGCGAACGACGTGCTCGATCTCGATCCGGGCGAAGTCTTCGTTCATCGCAATATCGCGAACTTCGTCCATACCAGCGACATGAACATCCTGTCGGTTCTGGAATTCGCCGTTGACCAACTCGGCGTCGAACACATCGTCGTTTGCGGCCATTATGGCTGCGGCGGTGTCCGACGGGCGATGTCCGGCGAGATCGGCGCGATGCTCGATCACTGGCTTCAGCCCCTATCGACGTTATATCGCGGACACCGCGAGAAGTTCGACGCGATCGTCAATCCGGACCTTCGGCTCGATCGGCTTTGCGAGATCAATGTCGAGATGCAGGTGCGCCGGCTCGCTGCGACGCCGATCGTCGAACGCGCCTGGGCGTCGGGGAGACCTCTCAACCTGCATGGCTGGATCTACGCTATCCATGATGGTCTCTTGCGCGATCTAGGACCGCATCTATCCTCGGCTGCAGATCGCGACCGTTTGCCGCCGATCGATGCGCGCGTCGATCATCCGGCCGAGCCGATCAGCGCGAAGCGCCGGCAGGCTTTCGCCGCGTTCGGGGCGACGGCAGCGCCGGGATGTTCCGATTGCTGTTAGTGACTGCGGGCGCGCAGTCGGCGAGGCTCGTCGTATCGAGTGCCGCGAGAAACACGCCGCGCGCGCGGCCGAGGATTCCACGCAGCGCGCAGTCCGGCATCAGCGGGCACGCGCCGCCATCTGCCCTGTCGCATTCGACCAGGGCTTGCTCGGCTTCGAAGTGGCGCACGATTGCGCCGATCGGGATTTGCGCAGGCGAACGAAGCAGGGTCACGCCGCCGCCGCTGCCCCGCGTCGTCCGGACATACCCAGCGGCGGCAAGGCTTTGAACGATCTTGTGGACATGGTTGCGCGGCACGCCCGTCGCCAGCGCGAGGCCGGGCGTATCCAGCCGGCGGTCGGGTGCGGCGACGAGCCGCAGCAGAATTCTCAAAGCAAAGTCGGTCGAGGCGAGAAGACGCACGTCGGAAACCTCCAATTGGTATTGACAATACCAGTATAGGGAGCGAACGTTAACTGGCTTTCGAAATACCAATTAAGGCCGGTGCGCCGGCGAAGGAGAGATCCAATGGAAAGCATCGAAACGACCCGCTTCGCCGACCGGCAGATCGGCGCGATCGCGGCCGAATTGCCGGGCGCTTCGGCGATATTCCGCCGTCACAAGCTTGACTTTTGCTGCGGCGGCGGCGTGTCGCTCGCCGATGCGGCGGCCAAGCGCGCCGTGCCCCTGGCGGAGATCGAAGATTCGTTGCGGTCCCTCGTCGCCGGGCCGGCGGACTTGCCGGGGACGACCGGTGGCCTGATCGCGCATATCGTCACGCGCTATCACGAAACGCATCGCCGGGAACTTCCCGAGTTGATTACGCTGGCGCGGCGCGTCGAACGCGTGCATGCGGATCGGCCCGAAGTTCCGGCCGGCCTTGCCGATCTGTTGACCGAAATGGAGCACGAGCTCGGCGCGCATATGGCGAAGGAAGAGGGTGTGTTGTTCCCGATGCTGCGGGCGGGCGGAAATCCGATGATCGGAATGCCGATCTCGGTTATGCGCGCCGAACACGACGCGCATGGCGCGCAATTGCGCGAACTGGCGCGGCTGACGGGCGATCATGTGCCGCCGGACGGCGCCTGCAATTCCTGGCGTGCGCTCTATACCGGGACGCGCAAGCTGGAAGCCGATCTGATGGAGCATATCCATCTTGAGAACAACGTTCTCTTTGCGCGGTTCGGGGCTTGAGCATGGCGGCGCCGGTGCCGATCGGAATCGTGACCTGCTCAGATCGCGCATCGGCGGGAACATATAAAGACAAGGGCGGTCCGGCGATCGAAGCATATGTCGGGCGCGTCCTCGCCTCGCCATGGACACCGCATCGGGTCCTCATCCCCGACGATCGCGTGACGATCGCGCAAGCGTTGACGCGGCTGATCGACGACATGCGCTGTGCCTTGGTGTTGACGACGGGCGGAACCGGACCGTCTCCGCGCGATGTGACGCCGGAGGCGACGGCGGATGTCTGCGATAGGCTTTTGCCTGGCTTCGGCGAGGCGATGCGCACGGCGAGTTTGGCCGAAGTACCGACGGCAATTTTGTCGCGGCAGATCGCAGGGCTTCGTGGAGCGGCGTTGATCGTCAATCTCCCGGGACGGCCGGCGGCAATCACCACTTGCCTAAATGCCGTCATCCCTGCGATCCCGTACTGCATCGAACTCGCGGGCGGACCATCGATTGCGACCGATCCAACGCAGTGTCGGGCATTCCGGCCGGGCGGCGGTTGAATAGTGGGCCGTGATCATATACGGCGCTAGGCAAATGAAATGGAAGCTGGCGCGGAGGCTGAATCCGAATAGCGTTTGCGGTCACAACGCGCGTTGCATTTGCACAGAGAAATCGCCTCAACGTCGAACGATGACTCCAGCGAGCCGGTTGGTTTCATTTTCCACAAAAGGCCTCAAAATGCTTCGATATTGTGGAAAATAATATTGAAATAATTGAATTCCATGCGGCCTGGGGGACTGGGGGTCGTGGGTTCGAATCCCGCCGCTCCGACCATCACGCGAGAGACGAAGAAGCCCGCCCTGGGAAACCAGCGGCGGGCTTCGGCGTTGTGCTCGTCACGGACCTAGCATAATGACGCACGATAGCTGACCTAGCCTACGCGACGAAGACGAGTATTGTTGGACGCGACGCGTTTCTCGATGATTCTGTATGTAGAAACATTCGAATCAGCAGGATGGCATCAGGCGGCCTTGCACGCGCGCGCGACCTGTTCGTGCGTGGCGAACCAGCAGCCGCTTTTCGCCTTCATGTGCGCGATCAGTTCCTCGAGGATGAAGATCCGCGACCGGTAGCCGATCACATGCGGATGCATGGTCAGCAGGAACAATCCGCCTTCTTCCCAGGCGCGGTCGAATTCGCGCCGGAAAATATCGAGCACGGCGGGCGGCGGCGTATAGGGCCGCAAGGCTGCGAAACGGTTCATATTGAAATAAGGCGCATCGTCGCGGATCCATTCGACCGGCAGCTCGACGATGCCGGTCGCTTCGCCATCTTCGATCAACTCGTAGGGATCGTCGTCGGCCATCAGCGAGGAATCGTAGAGCAAGCCCATCTCGCGCTGGATCTTCAGCGTCGCGGGCGAAAAATCCCAAGACGGCGTGCGCATGCCGACGGCGCGCTTGCCGAGCAGCTTTTCCAGCGTATCGGCCGAACGCAAATGCAGATCGCGTTCGACCGCTTCGGGCAGGTTGGAATTGAGCTCGTGAATCCAGCCATGCAGACCGATCTCGTGGCCCTCGCCGATCACGCGCTGCTGTTCCTCGGGATGCAGCAGGGCGGCGACGGCGGGCACGAAGAAGGTCGCGGGCACGCTTGCCTTGGCGAGTGTGGAAAGAATACGCGGCACGCCTTGGCGCACGCCGTATTCGCCCCACGACATGCGCCCGATCGACACGCCGCCGTCGCGCAGCTCGTTGGTCTCGTGGTCGCTATCGAAGGATAGCGCCACGGCGCAGCGCGCCCCGCCGGGCCAGGCCTTGGGCATCAGGCGGCGTCCGGCGCGGACCTTGGCCACGCGTTTGCGCCATTCGGCTTCTTCCCATTGCCACGGTTCGGTCATGACGGAACTTCCTTCAGCGGGTGATGGCAGGCGACGCCGCCCTCCAAGACGGGCGCGTTGCTGCGGCATGTCGCGTCCGCATAAGGGCAGCGCGCATGGAAATGGCAGCCCGGCGGCGGATCCATGGGCGAGGGCAATTCGCCGCGGATCGGCTTGAACCCAGCGGCGTCTTCGCCGTCGAGCCGCAAGGCTGGTGCGCTGTCGAGCAGCGCGCGCGTATAGGGATGGCGCGGCGCGGCGAAGATCTCGCGCGAGCTTCCGATCTCCACGATACGGCCCAGATACATGATCGCGACGCGATCGCTGACATGCCGGACCAGCGACAGATCGTGGCTGATGAAGATCATCGTCAGCCCCAATTCGCGGCGCAATTTCAGGAACAGATTGACGATCTGCGCTTGGATCGACACGTCGAGCGAGGCGACGGGTTCGTCGCAGATCAGCGCGTCGGGGCGCATCGCCAATGCCCGCGCGATCGCGATGCGCTGGCGTTGCCCGCCGGAGAATTGGTGCGGATAACGCTGGGCCGCCGATGGATCGAGCCCGACCATCGCAAGCCAGCGCGCCACGTCGGCCGCCGCCTCGCTTTGCTTGATCAGGCCGTTGGCGACGGGGCCTTCGGCGATGATGTCGCCGATGCGCATGCGCGGGTCGAGCGAAGCGAAGGGGTCCTGGAACACCATCTGCACGCGCGTGGTGGTCTTCACGGGGCGCGCGCCGCCGCTCATCGCGGGGACGCCGTCGATCAATGCCGTCCCTTCGCTGGGCGGCAGAATACCTGCGATCATCCGGCCGAGCGTGGATTTGCCGCAGCCGGATTCGCCGACGAGGCCCAGCACTTCGCCCTTGGCGACCGACAGCGAAATGCCGTCGACCGCATGCACCGCGCGATCGTCGCCACCGGCCCCGACCAGACGCGCGATCCGCTCGCCCAAGCTTGGCGCTTCGCGGAAGCGTTTGGCGACGGCGCGGGTTTCGATCAGCGCGTTCATGCCGGCACCGCGACCAATGGATGATGGCAGCGCCAGCCGCGTTCGCCGTCGCGCTGCGTGGGCGGTGCGACCGTGCAAGCCGAATCGGCATACGCGCAGCGCGGGGCGAAGGCGCAGCCCGGCGGCAGATTGGCGAGCGAGGGCATGCTGCCCGGAATCTGGCGCAGTTCTTGGCCGGGGGCGGCCATCGACGGCAGAGAGTCGAGCAGCCCGCGCGTATAGGGATGGCGGGGGACCCGCAGGATCGCGCCGATCGGGCCGTCTTCGACGATGCGCCCCGCATACATCACGATCAAACGGCTGGCGAGGACGGATACGGTCGCGAGATCGTGGCTAATCCAGATCAGCGCCGTGCCGAAATCGCGCGCCAGATCGCGCATCTCCGCCAGGATCTGCGCTTGGATCGACACGTCGAGCGCCGTCGTCGGCTCGTCGCACACGATCAGCGACGGGCGATTGAGCAATGCGATCGCGATCGCCACGCGCTGGCGCATGCCGCCCGAAAGCTGATGCGGAAAGGCGTCGAGCCGCTTCGCGGGCTCGGGAATGCCGACGCGCGCCAACAAATCGCGCGCGCGCGCGTCGGCCGCGGCGCGGCTCACGCTTTCATGCGCGGCCAAGGCCATACGCATCTGCTCGCCGATCGACAGAACGGGATTGAGCGCGGTCGACGGATCCTGGAACACCATGGCGATGCGCTTGCCGCGCAGCTTGCGCAACTCGCTTTGCGGCAAGCCGACGAGCTCGCGCCCTTCGAGCTTGATCGAGCCCGCGACGATGCGCCCGGGCGCATCGATCAACCCGAGGATCGAGAATCCCGTGATCGTCTTGCCGGAGCCGGACTCGCCGACCAAGCCGACGATCTCGCCCGCATGGACGTCGAACGACACGCCGTCCACGGCCTTGACGGCGCCGGTGGCGGCGGCGAAATGCGTCGCGAGATCGCGGATTTCCAGCAGCGCGCTCATCGCCGCAGCCTCGGGTTCAACTGGTCGCGCACTTGATCCCCGACCAGATTGATCGCGACGATCAACACGATCAGCGCGACGCCGGGATAGATCGAGATCCAATAGCGGCCCGAGAGCAGCACTTGGAAGCCGTTGGCGATCAGCATGCCCAGCGACGGCTCCGTCACCGGCAGGCCAAGGCCGAGGAAGGAGAGCGTGGCTTCCAGCGCGATCGAGTTCGCGACCTGCACCGTCGCGACGACGATCAGCGGCGGCAGGCAGTTGGGCAGGATGTGGCGGAACACGACGCGTGCCGACGACAATGGTGTGGACAATGCCGCAGCCACGTAATCCTTGGCGCGCTCGGCCGTCGCGGCGCCATGCGCCGTGCGCGCGAAATACGCGTATTGCGCGGTGACGAGGGCCGCGATCAATTGCCATTGGCCTTGACCCAGCAGCGCCACGAGAACGAGGGCCAGCAGGATCGCCGGGAAGGAAAGCTGCAGATCGACGATCCGCATGATCAGGATTTCGATCTTGCCGCCCATGAAGGCGGCGAGGGCGCCCAGCGTCGCGCCCAACACGAAGGCGACGGCCCCCGCGGCGAGCCCGACCTTGAGCGAGACGCGCAACCCGTAAAGGATCGCGGAGAGCAGGTCGCGCCCTTGCGCGTCGGTGCCCAGCCAATGGGTGAAGCCCTTCGACCCGACATAGCCGGGCGGCCGACGCGCATCCATCAACACGAGATTGGCGAGGTCGTACGGGTTCTGCGGCGCATAGAGCGGGGCGAACACGGCAAGCAGCACGATCGCGGCGACAACGGCGAGGGCCGCGACCGCGATGCGGTTGGCGCGAAACTCCGCCCAAAAGCGGGCGATGGGCGATATTTCGCTCATCGTTTCGCGCCCATGCGCAAACGCGGATCGAGCGCCGCGTAGGCGATATCGACCAGGAAATTGATCATGATGAACAGGAACGCGACCAGCATCAGATAAGCCACCATTACCGGCCGGTCGAGCAACGAAATGCTGTCGATGATGAGCTTGCCCACGCCCGGCCAGGAAAAGATCGTCTCAGTCACCACGGCGAAGGCGAGGGTGGAGCCGAACTCGAGCCCGAACACGGTAACGATCGGGATCGCGATCAAGCGCAGCACATGGCGGCGCAGAATCGTCAATTCGCTTTCGCCCGCCGCGCGCGCGAAGCGTACGACGTCGCCCAAAATCGCTTCGCGCGTGCCCGCGCGCGCCAGACGCACCATCATCGCGAATTTGAACAGCGACAGGTTCAACGCGGGCAGCAGCAAGTGCGTAAGGCCCTCGCGCGTGAGGAAGCTCCATTCGACGCCGAACAGCATCGCGGTGGCGCCGCGCCCGCCCGCCGGCAGCCAGCCGAGCTGCACGGCGAAAGCGAAGATAAGAACGAGGCCGATCCAGAAGGTCGGCACCGAGAAGCCGAGCACCGACACGGTCATCACGATCCGCGCGAAAGCGGAATCAGGCTTGTAGCCGGCATACATGCCGAGCGGCACGCCGAGCAGCGTGGCGCCGATCACGGCGGCGAGGGTGAGTTCGAGCGTCGCCGGCAGTCGCGAGAAGATCAGCTCCAGCACCGGCATGTTGAAGATGAACGAGCGGCCGAAATCGCCGCCGAGCAGACGCAGCAGGAAATCGCGATATTGAACCCACAGCGGCTGATCGAGGCCGTAGGCGCGGATCGCCGCTTCGCGGATTTGCTGCGTCGCGTCCGGCGAAATGATGACGTCGATCGGATTGCCGATGCCGTAAACGCCGACGAAGACCAGCGCGGAGATGACGAGCATCACAGCGACGGCTTGCAGAAAGCGTTGGATGACGAAACCGAGCATTTCCGTCTTTCGCGCCGTCCCTCAGCCCCAGCCGCCGAGAATGGCTTCGCGCGTTTCGTCCACGCCCGTTTCCCAAAGGGCGAGCATGTCCGTGTCCTCGCGCTGATAATAGCCGCCGAAATTGCCGTCGCCGAGCAGGCGCTTCTTCTCGCCCGGATCGAATTGGGGCAGGCGGGCGAGATCGACCATCGGCTTTTGCGTCGAGGGCATCGCGACATTGCCGATGCGCGTCCAGGGGAAGTTCTCCATCCAGGATGCGTGCGAGGCGACGGGATCGATCGCTTTTACCTTCGCCCAAGTTTTCGGCGCGTTCCACCAATTATGCCACTTAACTTGGCAGCCGCGATGGCGGTCGAGCCACTCCAGGACCGCGCCCTTGGCGGGGTCGTTGCCGCCATGCCCGTTGACGATCACGATGCGCTTGAAGCCGGCGCGCGTGATCCCTTCCAGCACGTCCTGGACCAGGGCGATCAGCGTCGTCAGGCGCAGCGTGACCGTGCCGGGATAATCGACGAAATTCGGGGTCAATCCGTAGCTTAGCACCGGGTAGACCGGGGTGCCGACCGGGGCGGCCGCCTCGATCGCCATGCGCTCGGCCAGGATCGCGTCCACGCCCAGGCTCAAATAAGCGTGCTGTTCGATCGACCCGATCGGCAGCACGGCGCGATCGTCGGCCTTCGCCCGCGCTTCGAGCTGCATCCAGTTCATGTCGACGACGCGCATTTTCTAAACGCTCCCCAAAAGAAAAATTGGTTCCGGCTGGAACCAGTATCTTGACGGCGGCTGTTGCGGTGCGTCAAGCTGAGATCGTTCCTAAGCGGAGGTTCCATGACCGCGAAGCCGGCGCGAACGGCGAAAAACAAGGGGACGGGGAAGGCGAAGCAGGCGTCGGGACTTCATCCGATGCTCGCCGCGAAGCTGTGGGAAAATCCCTGCTGGCTGTCCTTCCGCGTCAATTTCGTCGCCCATCATTTCAACCAGCCGGTCTACGACTGGGTCGAGGCGGTGCATGGGCTGACCGCACCCGAACATGTGGTGCTGTACGCGCTGACACTGAAGGACGGCATCACCGCCGACGATATCGTCGCATCGACGGCGCGGCCCAAGAACACGTTGAGCCGGGGCGTGGCCGGGCTGATGCAACGCAAGATGATCACGCGCCGCGCCGATCCCAAGGATCGCCGGCGTTTGATCCTGACGCTGACGCCGCGCGGCCGGCAGATGGCGGAGATCACCATTCCGGCCCTCGTCGCCCACGAAGCGGCGATGGCGTCGTCGTTGAGTCCGGCCGAACGCCGCACGCTCAAGAAGCTGCTCGACAAGGTCATCCTCAATCAAAGCAACTGGCCCACGATCATCGCATGAAACCCCATCGCCTTAAAAAGGAGTCCACCATGTCCAACCTCGCCAAATGGGCCCGTCTCGCGGCCCTGGGTGTGGCGCTCGCCGCGGGCAACGCGGCGGCGCAGACGCTCACCATCGGTGTTCGCGGCGGTCCGGATTCGATCGATCCGCATTTCACCGCGACCGGCTCGCACGCCGAAGCGCTGAAGCACGTGTTCGACACGCTGACCTGGTCGGGCAGCGGGCTGGAGGTGCAGCCGCGCCTCGCCGAAAGCTGGCGCGTGGTCGATCCGACGACGTGGGAGTTCAAGCTGCGCCGCGGCGTCAAATTCCACGACGGCTCGGATTTCACGGCCGAGGACGTGAAGTTCTCGATCGAACGCATCCCGGTCGTCGCGGGCCCGAACCCGACGACGATCTATGTGCGCCGCGTGAAGGAAGTGAAGATCGTCGATCCGCATACGGTGCATATCATCACCGACGGCCCGGCGCCGATCCTGCCCAACGACTTCATCCGCCTGTTCATCGTGTCGCATCGCGCGGCGGCGGGCCTGACGAAGGAAACGGCGAACGAAGCGTTCAACACCGGCAAGGCCGCGATCGGCACGGGCCCCTATAAATACGTGTCGTGGAGCCCGCGCGGCGATCTGGTGCTCGACCGCAACGACGCTTACTGGGGCCCGAAGGAGCCCTGGGCGCGGCATGTCCGCCGCGAGATCCCGAACGATGCCGCGCGCGTGGCGCAGCTTCGCGCGGGCCAGCTCGACCTGATCACGCGCGTTCCGGCGACCGATCTCGCGACGTTGCGCCGCGACACGCGGCTCGAAGTGACGACGGTCGACACGGTCTACGTGTTCAACGCCGAACTCGACATGCGCGAGACGCCGCCCGCCGGGCAGCTTTCCGCCAAGGACGGTTCGCCGCTACCCGCCAACCCGCTGCGCGACTTGCGCGTGCGCCAAGCGATCGATTTGGCGATCGACCGCAAGGCGCTGGCCGAGATCGCGATGGAAGGGCTTGGCAAGCCGGTCAACCAGCTGGTGACGCCGTCGATCTTCGGCTTCAACACCACGCTGCCCGAGCGCGTCTACGATCCGGCGGCGTCGCGCCGCCTGCTGGCCGAAGCGGGATTCCCGAACGGGTTCCGCATGCGCTTCGCGTTCACGAACGACCGCCTGCCGGGCGACAGCGCCGTCGGCACGTCGATCGCGCAGATGCTCGCAGCCGTGGGCATCGACGCGACCGCCGCCGCCACGCCGGCCGCTGCGTTCTTCCCGGCGCGCACGCGCGGCGAATTCTCGGCCTCGATGTCGGGCTGGGGCACGCTGACGGGCGAGGCGCATTACACGCTGTCGTCGCTGATCCATTCGAACGACGCGTCGGTGCGCATGGGGGCCTTCAACGTGCTCGGTTACAAGAACCCGCGCGCCGACAAGCTGCTGCAGGACGCGGCGGTGGAACTGGATGAAGCGAAGCGCCGCGCGCAACTCGCCGAAGTCAACGCGATCGTGCTGGAGGATCGTCAGCGTCTGCCGATCGTCGCGGTCGGTTCGGCCTGGGCGATGCAGAAGGCCAAGGTGAAGATCGCCCCGCGCGTCGACGAAGACACGCTGGCGATGGACATCAAGCCCGCTAACTAAGCCACTACGACCGGGCCCGTTTCGCCTTTGTTGGGCGGGACGGGCCCGGCTTTTATTGTATGGAGTGAAACGGCATGGCCGGTCCGATCGGCATTTGCATCCATGGCGGCTGCGGCACGCTGGATAAGTCGCTGCTGACGCCGGCCGAATGGGCCGAAACGCGCGCGCACCTGGCCGCGTCGTTGCGCGCCGCCTGGGCCGTGTTGTCGAAAGGCGGAAAGGCGCTCGATGCGGTCGAGGCGGCCGTCGTGGTGATGGAGGACAGTCCCCATTTCAACGCCGGGCATGGCGCCGCGTTGACGGCGGATGCGACGCATGAGCTCGACGCGTCGATCATGGACGGCGCCACGAAAGGGGCGGGGGCGGTCTGCACCGTCAAGCGCATCCGCAATCCGATCAAGGCCGCGCGCGCGGTGATGGAGCGCAGCGACTGCGTTCTTATCGCGGGCGATGCCGCCGACGAATTCGCCAAGCGTCAAGGTTTGGCGATCGTCGAGAATTCCTATTTCACGACCCAGCGCCGCTTGGACGCGCTCGCCTCGCTCAAACGCCGCGCGGCGTCGGGCACGCTGAAGGCGGCCAGCGAAGCCGAGCGTCACGGCACGGTGGGGGCTGTAGCGCTGGATCGCGCAGGCAATCTCGCCGCCGCGACCTCGACCGGCGGCTTCAACAACAAGCCGGTCGGCCGCGTCGGCGATACCCCCATCGTCGGGGCGGGCACTTATGCGCGCAACGGCGTGGTCGCCGTCTCGGGCACGGGGCAGGGCGAGTTCTTCATCCGCAACGCGGCGGCCTACGACATCGCCGCACGTATGGATTACGGCAAGCATGCGTTCAAAGAATCCGTCGACGCATTGGTGTTCGACGTGCTGAAAAGCCACGGCATCGGGGCGGGCTTCGCGGCCATCGACGCGAAGGGCCATGTTTACGCGCCCTACAACACGCTGGGCATGGCGCGCGGCTGGGTCGGCAATGACGGCCGCTTGGTCGTCGCCACGCACGCCGAAGAATTCGCGGAGGCGGCATGAAAAGCGATCCGATCCTGATTTGGGGGGCGGGCGCCATCGGCGGCACGCTCGGCGCCTATTGGAAGCGCGCGGGCCACGACGTTCTGTTCGTCGATATCGAGAAGGCGCATGTCGAAACCTGCCGCACGCGCGGACTTCATATCTTCGGGCCGATCGAGGATTTCACGATCGTCGTGCCCGCCGCCACGCCGGACGAATTGAAGGGCACCTATTCGCGCATCGTGCTGGCGGTGAAGGCGCAAGCGACCGAAGCGGCGCTGGACAAGCTGCTGCCGCATTTGGCCCCCGACGGCTATATCCTGTCGGCGCAGAACGGCCTCAACGAAATCGCCATCGCCAAGCGCGCGGGCGCATCGCGCACGTTGGGTTGCTTCGTCAATTTCGGCGCCGATTGGCATGGGCCGGGCGAAATCCTGTTCGGCAATCGCGCGGCCGTCGTGGTCGGCGAGATCGACGGCAAAAACGGCCCACGCACGCAAGCGATGTTCGAGTTGCTGAAAGGCTTCGAACCCAATGCCGTGCTGACCGACAATATCTGGGGCTATCTGTGGGGCAAGCTCGCCTACGGCGCCATGCTGTTCGCGACGGCGCTGACCATGGACAGCATGACCGCGAATTTCGAAGATCCGCGTCGCACGCCGGTCTTCGTCGCATTGGGGCGTGAAGTCATGGCCGCCGCTCGCGCGCGCAAGATCGCGCCCGTCGGGTTCAACGGATTCGATCCCGCCGATTTCATGCCGGAAGCGGCCCTTGATCGCGCTCAGGCGACGATCGCGCGATTGGCCGAGCATAATCGCTACACGGCCAAGACTCATTCGGGCATCTATCGCGATCTGGCGGTGCGCAAACGCAAGACCGAGATCGATCCGCAGATCGGCATCATCGTCGAATTGGCGCGCGAGGTGGGCGTGGATACCCCCGTCCTCGCCAAGCTGGTCGAGCTGATCCACGCGATCGAGGACGGCAAGAAGCCGATGGCTTACGAAACCTTCGCGGAGTTGCTCGCCCTATGCTGATCCGGTTCGACGGCAAGACCGCCTTGGTGACGGGGGCGGCGCAGGGGATTGGCCGTGCCATCGCCGAAACGCTGCACGCGGCCGGCGCCAAAGTGCATCTGGCCGATATCGCCGCGATCGATTGGGCCGATCCCACCGCCTATACGGCGCATCGCGCCGATCTCGGCGGCCGGGCGGCCTGCCACGATCTGATCGCGAAGATCGGCCAGGTCGATATTCTGGTCGGGGCCGCCGGCGGCGTGCGCGGCCAGGTCGGCGGGCCGATCGACAAGGTCGACGAGGCCGGCTGGCGTGCGATCTTCGAAGCGAATGTCGATGCGCAGTTTTGGCTCGCGCAGGCCGCCTCCGTGCCGATGCGCGCGAAGGGTTGGGGGCGGATCGTTACGATCTCCTCCGGCGCGGGCTTGCGCCCGAGCCTCACCGGCATCCAAGCCTATACGGCGGCCAAGCACGCGCTGGTTGGCCTAACCAAGCAATTGAGCCAAGACCTTGGGCCGTTCGGCATCACGGCCAACTCCGTGGCGCCGGGCTTCGTGCGCTCGAACCCGGCGACCGAGCGGCAATGGGAAGCTTACGGCGCCGAAGGCCAAGCGCGGCTGGTGCAAAGCATTCACACACGGCGCCTCGGCACCGCCCAGGACATCGCGAACGCCGTGACGTTCCTGGCGAGCGATCAGGCCGCGTGGGTTACCGGTCAGATACTTTCCGTCGACGGCGGCCGATCCTGATCGTGCCGTATACGCGCGCACAATTGACACTCGGTTTACGTGTCGAGCATTCGACCGTCGCTCAGCCGCTGAAAAAGAGGCGATCTCATTTTCTACAAAAGGCCCTAAAACGCCTCGCAATTGTGGAAAGCGATTTTGAAATAGTTGGATTTTACACGGTCTGGGGGACTGGGCTCGCGGCGATGCCGCACGGGATTCGAATCCCGCCGCTCCGACTAAAGAATGAAGCCATTAAGGCGACGACTTATCGAGTTTCGTCTTTCAAGGCCTTGTTCTCATTTTTCTACAAAACGACTCAAAGCGTCCAGATTGTGCTGAAGACGGGCATGCCTAAGCCAATGATGAAACGAAATTGGCAAAACGAGTAGCTACGGAGCTCCGTTGCCCGCGTTTCCCTTGATGCGGTACGCGTAGTTCTTATCGAGCCGTTCCATGACGTATTCGCCGAAGTGGACGGCGGGCCAACGTGGGGCCGTGCCAGCGTTGAGGCCCGGCATGCGTTCGACGACGCTGTCCATCGACGGATCATAGAAATACGGCAGCGAGTACCGATCTTTTCCCGAAAGATTGCGCACGCGGTGCGGCGTCGAGCGCAGGATGCCGTCGGTCCAGCGCATCAGGATATCGGCGACGTTGACGACGAACGTGCCGGGAATGGGCGGTGCCGGAATCCAAGCGCCGTCGTTGCCGCGCACTTCCAGACCGCCGGTCGAGTCCTGCGCGAGAAACGTCAGAAACCCGTAATCGGTGTGCGGCGCCGAGCCGAACTGCGCGTCGTCGTCGGGCGGCTGCGGCGGGTAATGCAGCAGCCGCAGCCAAGTCGTCGGCTTGCGGAAATGGGGTGCGAACCAATCCTCCGACTGATCGAAGGCGAGCGCGATGGCGCCGGTGAAACGGCGTGCTAAGGCTTCAAGCGCCGCCATATAAGCCAGCATCTCGCCGCGGAACTCGGGCAGCTCGGCCGGCCATTGATTGGGCCCCTGCAAGGGCTTGCCCGCCAGCACGTCGGGATCGTCCGGCGCGAGTTCGTGGAGCAGCATCAGCGACTCGCTAAGATTGGGCCGCGTGACCTTGGCGACAGATGAGGTGACGATCGTCGACGTCGCCATGCCCATATAGCCGCGATGCGCCGCGT
>VFQU01000135.1_pt1 | contig 93108 bp, 84 predicted proteins | sample 3512311 | NCBI WGS metagenome assembly VFQU01 (sample SAMN10412377, study PRJNA504923) | tailings metagenome | isolation source: Relicate 3 Philex TSF3 active mining site | place: Philippines: Tuba, Benguet | collected 2017-08-29
CATGTGTTACCTATGCGGTGAGCACAAAGTGTTACCCATGCGGTGAGCACGTGCCACTCCGTCCGCGCCGCGAACCGGTTGCGCCGCCCAATACCGAAAAAACCCGCCCACCGGTCCGGCAAACATGACACTTATTAAGTGTCATTCCCTCTGGGAATCCGCGGATCGATCGGACGGGTCGGCGGGCGAGTGCAACCGTTTGGGGCGCGCTTTCCGGCGGTGGGTTTTTTGGGGTGGTGGAGGTGAGTGCTGGCGGCGGGGGTTTTTCACCGGACTTACGTCCGCTGCTACGAAGGACGGTGCGCGGACACAATCGAAGGTCCGCTGTCGCGAGGGTAAGTGCATTGCTCCGCGGGCGGGGAGGATGGGGGCGGCGGCGGGGTGGCGTGATTTTCCGGGGGGCGGCGGCAATCTGGAGCGGGGACGTTCCGCGGCTTGAAAAGCCCGGGGCGAACGGTAAGGTCGTCGCTTCCGCATGAGCGATACCAGCCAGACCGACACTCCGAACACCGCCCCCGCCGCCACGCCGGAGCCGGCGCCGGCGACTCCGCCCGCCCCGTCCGCCGACGAACTGATCGCCGCGGCGCGCGCCGACGCGGCCGCGGCCCACGAACGCTACCTGCGCGCCGTGGCGGACATGGAGAATTACCGCAAACGCACCCTCCGCGAGAAGGACGAGCTGCGCCAGTTCGCCGCCGCGGGCGTGATGGAGGATCTCATTCCCGTGATGGACAACCTCGCTCTCGGCCTCGCCGCCGCGCGCCAGCCGGGCAACACCGAGGCCAAGACCATCGCCGACGGCGTCGCGATGGTGCTCGAGCAGTTCAAGTCCACCCTCGGCCGCCACGGCCTGAAGGAGATCAATCCCGTCGGCCAGTCCTTCGATCCGAACCTGCACGACTGCATCTCGCACCTGCCCGACGCCAAGGCCCCCGCCGAGACCGTCACGCAGGTCGTGCGCCTTGGTTACTCGCTCAACGGCCGCCTGCTGCGTCCGGCGTCGGTTGTCGTCTCGAGCGGCCCGGCCGCCGCGTCCGCCGCGGAAACGAATTCCTGACCCGCATGGCCTCCGCGAAAAAGGAAGACTACTACGAGCTCCTCGGCGTGGCGAAGACCGCCAGCGACGAGGAGATCAAGAAGGCCTACCGCAAGAAGGCCGTCCAGTTCCACCCCGACAAGAACCCCGGCAACAAGGAAGCCGAGGAGATGTTCAAGAAAGTCTCCGAGGCCTACGAGGTGCTGAAGGACGCCGACAAGCGCGCCGCCTACGATCGCTACGGTCACGCGGCGTTCCAGCAGGCGGGCGGCCCGCGCGGTCCCGGCGGTTTCGGCGGAGCCGGCGGCGGGTTCCACGATCCCTTCGACATCTTCCGCGAGGTCTTCGGCCAGGGTGGCGGCGGTGCCGGCGGCGGGATCTTCGACGAATTTTTCGGCGGCGGCGGCAACGGCGGCGGCTCCGGCCGCGGCTCGGACCTGCGCTACGACCTCGAGATCACGCTCGAGGAGGCCGCGCACGGCGTGGAGAAGGAAATCTCGTTCCGTCGCCTCGGCGCCTGCTCGCATTGTCATGGCAGCGGCGCGGAGCCCGGCTCGAAGCGCACGACTTGCCCGACCTGCCGCGGCGCCGGCCAGGTGACGACGTCGCGCGGATTTTTCCATGTCCGCCAGGTGTGCCCGACCTGCCATGGCAGCGGCGCGCGCTTCGAGCGCGTCTGTGCCAAGTGCGAGGGCGAGGGCCGCGTCAACGAATCGACCAAGATCAACGTCCGCATCCCGCCCGGCGTCGACACCGGCTCGAAGCTCCGCTCCTCCGGCAACGGCGAGGCGGGCGTCATGGGCGGCTCCGCCGGCGACCTCTACATCGTCGTGCACGTGAAGGAGCACGAGGTGTTCGAGCGGCAGGGCGATGACCTGTTCACGGACGTGCCGATCAAGTTCACCCTCGCCACGCTCGGCGGCACGATCCAGGTGCCGACCTTGCAGGGCAAGGCCACGCTCAAGATCCCCGCTGGCACGCAATCGGGCACGACGTTCCGCCTCAAGGGCCGCGGCATGCCGCAGCTCCGCGGCGGCGCGCATGGCGACCAGCTCATCCGCGTGCACGTCGAGGTGCCGACGACGCTGACCAGCGAGCAACGCAAGAAACTCGAGGACTACGCGCAGGCCTGCGGCGATGCCGACGAGCCCGTGGCGAAGAGTTTCTTCGAGAAGGCGAAGAAGTTTTTCTGATCTGAGGGTGGGGTAGGGCCGGTCTCCGACCGGCCTCAGGCGTTCGAGCCAGTTGAACCGCAACTGGCCTCTCGCTTCTCCCGCTGGTCGGGTGCGCTTGATCGCGGAGCGCCATTTCGTGCGGCCGGTCGCAGACCGGCCCTACCTTTCTGCCCCCGGCAATCTTTGCCCGCGGGCCCGTCGGGGTGGGGGTGGCAGAATTTTCCGCCGGCGGCAGAAATTTTTAAAACGCTGACCTGAATCACTTAGCGCGACCGGCAAAAACGTTGGCATCGGCGTTGCTTTTCGCCCGGTCGCATGAACATCGGGCTTTACCAGAGCGCTTCCTCCATGTCCGCCCTCGAGCGGTGGCAGGATGCGGTTTCGCAGAACATCACCTCTGCGCAGACGACTGGTTTCCGGAAGCGCACGGTGCAGTTCAGCACCGAGGTCGCGGGCAAGTGGAACATCAACCCCGACATCAAGAACGGCGGCCCTGAGAACGAGCATGCCGTGCTCTTCACCCGCGTCACCAACGGCATCAATTACCTCACCGGCGAGACGCAGCCCACGCGCCGCGAACTCGACGTCGCAATCCAAGGCGACGGCTTCTTCGAGATGAACGGCCCCGACGGCCAGAAACTCTACACGCGCAACGGCGAGTTCCGCATCACGCCCGAGCGCGTGCTCGTCGGCGCCGGCGGACTCGAGGTCATGACCGAGGCCGGCAATCCCATCGTCGTCCTCCCCGGCGGCGGCGCGCTCACGATCAACCGCGACGGCACCGTCTTCCAGGGTGCGACGCCGCTCGGCAAACTCTCGATCCAGAAATTCGCCAACACCGGCGCGCTGCGCCCGACCGCCGGCGGCATGTTCCTTGAGGGCCCCGGCGCGGGCCGCGAGTCGGTCGACGAGCCCGAGCTCATGCAGGGTTACCTCGAGCAGAGCAACGTGCAGCCGCTCCGCGAGATGGTCGACCTCGTCCTCATTTCCCGCGCCTACGAAGCCAACCAGAAGATCATCTCCACCGCCGACCAGCAGATGGAGAAGACGCTCCAGGCGCTCGGCTGAGCGAAACGCCGCCATGACTTCCCCATATAGACAACCGCTATCACGACTGCATGGCCGCGCCCGGTATGGGGCCGGGCCGGCCCCAGTCGTGATGCGGATGGATTTCCAACCCCGCCGCGCATGAACCTCTCGCTCTACTCCGCCGCCACCGGCATGGAGGCTCAGCAACTGAACCTCAACACGATCGCGAACAACCTCGCGAACGTGAACACCCCCGGCTTCAAGCGCAGCAAGATCGAGTTCCAGGACCTGCTTTACCAGAAGCCCCGCGCCTCGGGCACCGACTCCGGCGGCGGCAACCTCATCCCCACCGGCATTGAGGTCGGCAACGGCTCGCGCGTCGCCGCCACCTCGAAGGTCTTCACCCAGGGCCAGCTCACCAACACCGGCGAGAAACTCGATCTCGCGATCCAAGGCGACGGCTTCTTCGAAGTGCAGCGTCCGGACGGCACCATCGGCTACACGCGCGACGGCTCCTTCAAGCTCAACGCCCAGGGGCAGGTCGTCACCGTCGACGGTCTCCCCGTCCTCAGCGGCTTCCAGCAGATTCCCGCCGGCTCCGACATCACCGTCTCCGAGGACGGCCAGGTGACGCTCACCTCCGCCAACGGCACCCAGTCGTTCCGCCTCACCATGACGCGCTTCGCGAATCCCGCCGGCCTCCGCTCGCTCGGCGGCAACATGTATGAGGAGACGGCCGCCTCCGGCACGCCCGAGACGGGCAACCCCGGCGAGCAAGGCTTCGGCCGCACCATCCAGGGCTACGTCGAGGCCTCGAACGTCAACATCGTCGAGGAGATGGTGAACCTCATCATCGCCCAGCGCGCCTACGAGATTAACTCCAAGTCCGTGCAGTCCTCCGACGAGATGCTGCAGAACGTGGCCAACATGAAGCGCTGACCGCCGCCTCCCTCCCATGCGCGCCCGCCTGCTTCTCCTCGTCCTCTCCCTCGCCGCCCTCGGCGCCGTGCGCGCCGAAGAGACGGCCGCCGCGCCCGCCACGCCGCTCGCACAGGAGCATTTCCTCGCCACGCTCGGGCGCGACCTCGCCGGCCATTTCAACCTCGAGGGCGATCTCCAGCTCGAGCTCATCCGCCCGTGGACGCCCCCGGAGCGCGTCGCCCGCGCCTGGCAGATCCAGATTCTCGAGTATCCCGCCGTGCCCGCCACCTCGATGCTCCTGCGCTGCCGCATCGTCGGCGACGGCCAGCCGCTCGGCGACGCCACGCTCCTCCTCCGCGCCTCCCTCTGGCGCGACGCCTGGGTCGCCCGCCAGCCGCTCAGCAACGGCGCCACCTTCGACGCCTCGCTCCTTGAGACGCGCCGCGTCGACCTCCTCCGCGATCGCGACGCGCTCCCCGCCGTCGTCGGCGACCGCTCCTTCATCTTCACCCGCGGCGTGCAGGCCGGCCGCCTGCTCACCTGGCGCGACATCGGCCGCCGCCCGCTCGTGCGCAAGGGCGAGCTCGTCGAGGTCTCCGCCTCCGACGGCCAGCTCGTGATCATGATGAAGGCCCTCGCGATGCAGAACGGCGCGCAGGGCGAGGTCGTCACCGTCCGCAACCTGGATTCGAAGAAGGATTTCTCCGCCTTCGTCATCGATGAAAACCGTGTTCAAGTCCGCTTCTGAGGCCGCGCTGCTCTGCGCCGCCCTCCTCGTCGCCGCGGCCCCCGTCGCGGCCACCGCGGGCTCGCTCTGGAACGACGGCCGCGGCCGCAGCATGTTCGCCGACCGCAAGGCCGCGCGCGCGGGCGACATCCTCACCGTCGTCGTCGCCGAGAGCGCCGCCGCCACCAACACCCAGAGCAAGAAGTCCAACCGCAATTCCTCGCTCGAGGACGCCGTGCAGCGCTTCGTCTTCAGCGCCGCCGCCAGCAACCTCGGCACGCACAACGGCGAACTCCCCGCCACCAGCATCGCCGGCAAGGCCAACTACGCCGGCGGCGGCGAGGTGCAGAACAACCAGTCCCTTTCCAGCCGCGCCGCCGTCCTCGTCACCGACGTCATGCCCAACGGCAATCTCGTCATCGAGGGCGTGCGCGTCGTGACCTTCTCCGGCGAGACGCAATACGTCGTCCTCCACGGCCTCGTGCGCCCCGACGACATCTCCGCCGCCAACACCGTCTTCTCCTCCAACATCGCCGACGCGCGCGTCGAGTTCATCAGCGAGGGCCAGCTCACCGACGCGCAGAAGCGCGGCTGGCTCTCGAAGCTCTACGAAAAACTCCGCCCCTTCTGAAAATGCGGATTCCCGATTTCGGATTTCGGAATGAACCCCGTCATGACGACACAGCTTTCAACTTCCCGCCCCGCTGAACGGCGAGCGGCCCGGCATTCCGCATTCCGCACCCTGCACTCCGCCATTCTGCGCGGCGGCGGCTTGATCGTTTTCAGCCTCTTCGTGCTCGTCGCCGCGCTGCCGGCCGCACGCGTGAAGGACCTCACGCTCGTCGAGGGCGGGCGCGACAACCAGCTCGTCGGCTACGGTCTCGTCGTCGGCCTCGCGGGCGAGGGCGATTCCAACGCCGGCTCCACGCTCCGCGCCATCCAGAACACGCTCGCGCGCTACGGCATCACCGTCGACCAACAGGACATCAAGTCGAAGAACGTCGCCGCCGTCATGCTGACGGCTGACATCAGCGCCTTCCTCCGCCCCGGCGCGCGCATCGACGTCATGGTCGCCTCCATGGGCGACGCCAAGACGCTGCAGGGCGGCGTGCTGCTCCAGGCGCCGCTCCTCGGCGCGGACGGCCGCACCTACGCCGTCGCGCAGGGTCCGGTCGCGATCGGCGGCTTCCTCGGCGGCGCGGGCGGCGCCGGCGGCGCCACCGTGCAGAAGAACCACCCGACCGTCGGCACGATCTCCAACGGCGCCATCGTCGAGCGCGAGATCCCCGCGCAGTTCGTGCGCGACAACACGCTCCGGCTCCTGCTCCACAGCCCCGACTTCAACTCCGCCGCGCGCATGGCCGACGCGATCAACAACCGCTGGGCCGCCACCATCGCCCAGGCCACCGATGCCGCCACCGTGCGCGTGTCGGTGCCGGAGGATTACCGCGGTCGCGACGTCGCCTTCATCGCCGACCTCGGCCTGGTCGAGGTCCAGCCCGACACCCTCGCGCGCATCGTGATCAACGAGCGCACCGGCACCATTGTCGCCACCTCCACCGTCCGTATCGCACACGTCGCCATCGCCCACGGCGCGCTGACCATCACCGTCACCAACAACCTCGGCGTCAGCCAGCCCAACGCCTTCAACAACTCCGGCCAGACGGTCGTTGTGCCGAGCACGCAGACCGACGTGACCGAGACCAAGGGCGGCTTCACCGTCATCAACGATCCGCCCACGATCGAGCGGCTCGCCGCCGCGTTGAACGCCCTCGGCGTCTCCACGCGCGACATGATGGCGATCTTCCAGTCGCTCAAGCGCTCGGGCGCGCTCCAGGCCGAACTCATCATCAACTGAGCCATGTCCGTCTCCGCCGTCACCCCGCATTCCCAGTCCGTCGCCATGCTCGCCGGCTTTGGCGGCGATGCCTCCGCCGCGCGCCTCGGCCAGCTCCCGCAGAGCGAGCAGGTCAAGGCCGTCTCCGGCCAGTTCGAGGCGATTCTCCTCCGCCAGTTCCTCCAGGAGAGCGTCGGCAGCATCATGGGCGGCAAGGACGGCGGCCCCTCCGCCAGCGTCTACGGCTACCTCCTCACCGACGTGCTTGCCACCAAGCTCGCCGCGGGCGGCGGCCTCGGCCTCAGCCACGTGCTCCAGCACCAACTCTCCCCCCGCCAACCCGCCGCCGCGGAACCGGCCGCGCCCAACGCCTCCTGACCATGTCCACCGAGTGGCAGCACATTGCGGACGCCCTCCGCCACGAGATCGCCGGTTACGGCGGCCTCCTTCACCTCTTCGAGCAACAGCAGCAGAGCCTCTTCGCCCGCGATGCCGACGCCGTCCTCCGCCTCAGCGGCGAGATCGAGGCGCACGTCCGCGGCCTGCACGAGACGCGCCGCAACCGCGAGGCGCTCGTCGCCGCCTTCGCCACCGAGCACGCCCAGCCGCCCACGGCCACGCTCCGCGCGCTCCTCCCGAGCTTCGTCGCCGAGGTCCGCCCGCTCCTCGAGGCGCTCATCTCCGAGATCAACGTCCTCATCCACCGCGTCCGCCGCACCTCGCGCCACAACCACTCGCTCCTCACCCGGGCGCTCGAGACCCAGCAGCAGCTCCTGCGCGCGCTCCGGCCCGACAGCTTCACGCAGACCTACGCGCCCAACGGCCGCATGGCGCTGACCACCCCGCGCAACGAGCCCGCCTTCCAAGTCGCAGGCTGATGCGATTTTCGATTCTCGATTCTCGATTTTCGATTCCCAAACCCACACGCGATCCCTGCCGACTTTCGTAGCCCTTCGGTAAATCGAAAATCGACAATCCAAAATCCAAAATCAGATGTCCGGCCTCTTCTCCACTCTCGGTTCCTCGGTCAAGGCGCTCACGGCGCACAGCCGCGCCATCGAGACCGCGGGCAAGAACCTGGCCAACGTCAACAACACCGCCTACGCCCGCCAGCGCGTCCTCTACGGCGACCGCGGCACCGTCGTCACCGCCGAGGGTGCGCAGAGCCTCGGCCTCGAGGCGCTGGCCATCCAGCAGCTGCGCGACCGCCTCCTCGACCAGCAGGTCATGCGCGAGCTCGCGCTCAAGGCCTCGTTCGAGGCGGAGCAGCGCGCCCTCGAGCGCGCCCAGGCCGGGCTCGGCCAGAACATCGACCGCACCGCCTCGGCCACCGCCACCGGGTCCAACGCCTCCACCGGCGGACTCGCCGCCGCGCTCGACGATTACTTCAACGCCTTCCAAAGCCTCGCCGCGCGCCCCACCGACGCCGGCGAACGCCAGACGCTCATCCAGAAGGCCACCCTCCTCACCGAGCGCTTCCAGCAGACCGACGCCCGCCTCGCGCAGGTCCAGAGCGACCTCAACGTCGAGATCGAGAGCGACGTCGCCGAGGTCAACCGCCTCCTCTCCACCATCGCCGACCTCAACGCCCAGATCGGCCGCATCGAGATCGGCCGGCCCGGCGACGCCGTCGACCTCCGCGACCAGCGTCAGGCCCGCCTCGAGGAACTTTCCGCCAAACTCCCCGTCGAGGTGCGCAACGCCGACAACGGCCAGATCCGGGTCGTCCTCCGCGACGCCACCAACACCGACGTCGTCCTCGTCGACCTCGCCAGTGTCACCGGCCCCGTCACCTTCACCGGCACCGGCCTCACCGGCGGTTCGCCCGCCACGGCCGTCGAGTTCGCCTCCGGCGCCATCCGCGGCGCGCTCAACGCCCGCGACGGCGCCGTGCAGACGCTGCGCGACAATCTCAACCAGCTCGCGCGCCAGATGGTCGTCGCGGTCAACGCCGCCTACAACCCGACCTCCGCGCCCGGCGGCGATTTCTTCGACGCCACCGGCCTGACCGCCGCCACGATCCGCCTGCAAGGCGGCCTCACGCCCACGACGCTGCGCGCCGGCGTCGGCGCCGCCGGCGACAACTCGCTCGCCCTCGCCGTCGCCAGCCTCGCCAACCGCACCTTCGCCACCGGCAACGGCGACATCATCGACGGCACCCTCGGCCAGTTCTACGGCCGCGCCGTCTCGAACCTCGGCCAGGCCCTCGCCAGCGCCGCCTCGCGCTCCGACGACCAGGACAACATCACCAACCTCATCAAGGCCCAGCGCGACGGCGTCAGCGGTGTCTCGCTCGACGAGGAGATGGCCGACCTCGTGCGCTTCCAGCGCGCGTTCCAGGCCTCGTCCCGCGTCTTCAGCCTCGTCGACGAACTCCTCGACACCGTGGTGAACCGGCTCGGGCGGTAAACCGCCAAAGTCCAAACCCCAAAGGTCCAAACTCCAATGAACCCTGAACTCACCCGCAACTCGCCCGCCCGTCGGATTCAATCCGCGCCCGCGGGCTTTGGCGTATGGGTTTTGGCGTTTGGGATTTTCCGCGCATGAGAATCGCCTCCAGCACCGTCTCCGAGAACGTCGTCCGCCAGATTCAGCGGCTGGGCGTGCAGCAGTCGACGCTGCAGGCCAAGGTCGCGAGCGGGCAGCGCATCACCAATCCCGCCGACGATCCCGCCGCCGTTTCGCGCGTCATCAACCTCGAGAGCGAACGCCGCGCGCTCGAGCAGTTCGCCCGCAACGCCGACCGTGCGATGGAGATCAGCCAGGCCTCGTTCTCCGGCCTGCAGCAGATCAAGAAGATCTCCGACCGCGCCACCGAGATCGGCACGCTCGGCGCCGGCACCGCCAGCGCCGACGCCCGCGCCGCCTATGCCGCCGAGATCGATCAGCTCATCGAGCAGGCCGTGCAGCTCGGCAACACCCGCTTCCGCAACGACTATCTCTTCGCCGGCACCGCGGTCGACACGCCGCCCTTCGCCGTCACGCGCGACGCCGACGGCCGCGTGACCGCGGTGGCGTTCGCCGGCAACACCGCCCAGGCCTCCATCGCCCTCTCCGAATCCGCCTCCATCGCCCCCGGCACCACCGCCGCGACGAACCAGGGCATCGGCGATTTCCTCAACCACCTCGTCTCCCTCCGCGACGCCCTCCGCTCCGGCAACGGCGCCGCCGTCGCCGCCGTGCAGACCAATCTCCTCGCCAGCGAGGACCTGCTCGTCGACTCCCTCGCCGAGCAGGGCGCCATCCAGATGCGCATCGAGGTCAACCAGACCCAGCAGAAGGTCCGCGGCGAAAACCTCGAGCGCCTCGTCTCCGCCGAAGCCGACGCCGACCTCGCCACCACCATCGTCTCCCTCAACCAGACGCAGGTCGCCTACCAGGCCGCCCTGCAGTCCTCCGCCAACATCATGCGCCTCTCGCTCCTCGACTATCTCAAGTAAACCCGCCCTCCGCCACCCCCGTCATGAAAGTCCTCGTCGAAATGAATCCCTCCGAACTCGAAAGCCCCGTGGCGAACAGCTTCACGCTGCCGCAGGGCATCATCGGCTTCCGCGACTACACCCGCGCCGAGCTCCTCTACCTGCCGGACCACCTCCCGTTCCTCTGGATGAAGCTCGCCAACGACCGCGGCGACACCGTGCATTTTGTCGTGCTCGAGCCCGGTGGCGTCCTTCCCGGTTATACGCCCGAGCTCTTCGACGACGACGCCGCCAACCTCGAGCTCCACGACGCCTCCGAGGCAATGATCCTCAACATCGTCACGCTCGAGCAGCAGCGCCCCCTCGAGGCCAAGGTCAACCTCATCGGCCCCATCGTCGTCAACCGCCGCACCAAGCTCGGCCGCCAGCTCGTCATCTCCAACTACTCGCGCTACTCCGCGCATCACCCGCTCGTCGACGCGCTGCCCGCCGTCAACGCCGCCACCGCCTGACGCGCGCCAGCGCCCATCCCATGCTCGTCCTTTCCCGCAAGACCAACGAGGCGATCGTCATCGGCGACGGCATCGAGATCCGCATCAACCGGATCGACGGCGACGTCGTCAAGATCGGCATCATCGCCCCGCGCGAGGTCCCCATCTTCCGCAAGGAGGTGCAGACCGCCATCGCTGCGACCAACCAGGCCGCCGCCTTCAAGCCCGCCACCGGCGCCGCGACTCCCGCGCTGCCGAAAGGGCTCCCGACCCTTCCCAAGATCAACCGGCCCAAGGATCACGGACCGGCTCAGCCCGCCATGGATGGTGGCAACAAAACCGCGCCCGGCTCGCCCGCGAAACCCCTCGCGAAGGCCGACGCGGCTTAACCGTAAACCACCACCATCCCGCCATGAGCGTCATCAACACCAACATCCAGGCCATCGCCGCCGCCCGGAATCTCAACCACAGCCAGGAAATGCTCGGTCGCTCCCTGACCCGCCTTTCCTCCGGCAGCAAGATCGTCAACCCCTCCGACGACGCCGCCGGCCTCGCCGTCTCCGAAAAGCTCGACGCGCAGAACCGCCGCGTCAAAGCCGCCACCACCAACGTCCAGAACGCCATCTCCTACGTCCAGACCGCCGACGGCTTCATGTCCGGCATGACGCGCATCCTCTCGCGCATGTCCGAGCTCGCCATCCTCGCCAAGGACGTGACGAAGAACGCCACCGACGTCTCCCTCTACCAGGAGGAATTCAACGCCCTCCAGGACCAGCTCCGCGCCACCATCGGCGGCACCACCGCCGAGATCGGCGGCACGACCGACATCGACGCCCCGCTCGGCGCCTTCAACGGCATCACGCTCTTCGGCGAGAACACCTCCGGCCTCACCGTCACCATCGGCCAGGCCGTCGGCCAGGACATGACCATCCCGGAGTCCAACCTCCGCGACGGCGCCATGCTCGAGATCATCGACCAGGACGCCTCCGGCGTCTACGCCCTGTCCGTCACCGACACCGACGCCATCGGCAAGATCACCGCCGCCATTCAGGACGTCGCCACCGAGCGCGCCTCGCTCGGCGCCTCGCAATCGCGCCTCGAGCTGGCCGCGAAGACGCTGCAGGTCGAATACGAGAATCTCGGCGCCGCCATCTCGCGCATCCGCGACGTCGACGTCGCGGAGGAATCCACGCAATACGCGAAATACAACATCCTCGTCCAATCCGGCACCGCGATGCTCGCCCAAGCCAACCAGACGCCCCAGAGCGTGCTGCGCCTGCTGCAACAGTAAGCGCACTGGAAGCGAGTTTCACCCCCTTCGACGGGCCTCAACCACTAGAACAAGAACCCGCCGTTCCGGCCGCCGTGGCGTGCAACCCACGGCGGCCTTTTTTTGCGCACGGAGGAGAGCGCATAAAGGCGCGGGAGCATGGGTGAGCCACGCCTGTTCAGTGTAGCAGCCGACGTAAGTCGGCTGTCAGGCAAACAAGAAGAAGCCGCCTCCGGCAAATGTAGGTGGCGTGCTTGCACACCACGTCCAAGTTGCGCGCAAGCGCGCAACCTACGCCGCAGCGGGGCTGATAAGCGCGCCGAAGGAAAACGGGACGAAGAGGATTAAACGCGAAGGACGCGGAGGACGCTGAGAGTTTGGGGGAAGAAAATTCCTTCACCTGCCTCCGCGCTCTTCGCATTTCAAAATCCAAGGACATTCGCCAGCGGACTTACGTCCGCTGCTACGGAGAGGCTGCGTCCGGTGAATGTAGGTGGCGTGCTTGCACGCCACGTTGCGCTCACGTTGCGCGCGAGCGCGCAACCTGCGCCGCACCGATGCCGTCAGGCGCGTCGGGCGGCGTTCACCTCACACTCCGGCGCCGCCGTCGCCGTTGAGGGCGCGGCCCATGGCGCGGGCGAGCTCCTCATTCGTGAACGGCTTCGAGAGCAGCGCCACGTGGCCGATCTGCGCCAGCTTCTCCGGCGAGATGCGCGAGAAGTAACCCGACATGATCACCACCGGCAGTTGCGGCGCGAAGCTGCGCACCTCGGCGGCGAGCTCGATGCCTTTCATCACGGGCATCGTCTGGTCGGTGAGGAGGATGCTGTAGTCGGCCGCGTTCCGGCGGAGCACGTCGAGGCAGTGCGCGGGCGAATCGAAGGCGGCGACGCGATAGCCGACGCGCTCGAGCGCCATCTGCGCGAAGCTGCGCACGATGTCCTCGTCGTCGACGACCGCGATCAGCTCGCCGTGGCCGCGCGGCACGGCGTCGGTGGGGGTCTCGGTCTCGCTCGCGGCGGCATTGGCCACCGGCAGGTAGAGCGTGAAGGTCGAGCCCTGGCCGGGTGCACTGCGCACGGTGATGGCACCGCGGTGCGCCTGAACGATGCCGTGCACGACCGACAGGCCGAGGCCCGTGCCCTGGCCGACCTCCTTCGTGGTGAAGAACGGGTCGAAAATGCGTTTCTGCGTCTCCGGATCCATGCCGTGGCCGGTGTCGGAGAACTCGAGGCACACGTAGCTGCCGGGCGTGACGTGGCTGAGCGCGGAGGCCTGTTCCTCGTCGAGGGTGACGGGCGTGAGGGCGATGCGCATGGTGCCGCCGGTGGCGCGCATGGCGTGGGCGGCGTTGGAGCCGAGGTTGAGCAGCACCTGGTGGATCTGCGTGGCGTCGGCGAGGACGCGGCCGCAGTCGGCGGCGCTTTCGACCTCGATGCGGATCGTGGCGGGCACGGTGGCGCGGAGGAAGCGGCGGGCGTCCTCGACGACCTGCGCGAGGTTGACGGGCACCTTCTCGCTGTCGGCCTGGCGGCCGAAGGTGAGGATCTGGTCGACGAGCTCGCGCGCGCGGAGGCTGGCCTCGCGGGCGGAGGCGAGGTAGTTGCGCGCCGGATCGGTCTCGGTGAGCGAATCGAGCGCGAGGTCCTGGTAGCCGAGAATGCCGGTGAGAAGGTTGTTGAAGTCGTGGGCGATGCCGCCGGCGAGCGTGCCGAGGGTCTCCATCTTCTGCGCCTGGAAGAGCTGGCCCTCGAGCTGGCGGCGCATGTCCTCGGCGTCGCGGCGGGCGGTGATGTCCTGGAACGCGCCATAGACGCGCGTGGTGCGGCCCTCCTTGAGCTGGGAGCGGCCGAGGACGCGCACCCAGAGCTTGTGGCCGCGGGCGGTGGTGAAGGGAAGTTCGAGGTCGAAGCCCGTGCCGGCGCGCACGGCGTGCTCCATCGCCTCGGTCAGCGTGCGGCGCGCCTCGGGCGGGTAGAAGTTGAGGTATTTCTCGAGCGTGGGCTCGAAGCCGAGCTCGACCTCATGGATGCGGAACATCTCGGGCGACCACGTGAGCTTGGCGGTGTTGAGGTCCCATTCCCAGGCGCCGATCTGCGCGAGGCGGCTGAGCTGCAGCGACATTTCCTCGCCGTGGCGCAGGCGTTCCTCGAGCTCCTTGCGCTGGGTGACGTCGGTCTGCGTGCCGACCATGCGGAGCGGGCGGCCGGCGCCGTCGCGGGCGACGACCTTGCCGCGGCCGAGCACCCAGACCCAGTGGCCGGCGCGGTGGCGGACGCGATATTCGGATTGGTAGACGGGCGTGCGCCCGTCGAGGTGGTCTTGGAGGACTTTCTCCACCGCGGGAACGTCCTCGGGGTGGCCGAGTTCGAGCCAGATCTGGCGCCGCGGCAGCTCGTCGGGCTGGTAGCCGAGCATTTCGGCGTAGCGGGAGTCGCGGAAGATGCGTCCGGTGGTGAGGTCCCAGTCCCAGACGCCGTCGTTGGTGCCGGAGAGCGCGAGCTGCCAGCGCTCCTCGCTGATGCGGAGTTTCTCGGCGAGTTCGGCGGCTTCGGTGATGTCGCGGTCGAGGCCGACGATGCGGAGCGGCTGGCCGTCGCGGTTGCGCTGCACGAGGCCGAGGGCCTCGATGTGCCGGATGGTGCCGTCCGGGCGGCGGATGCGGAAGGTGCTTTGGTAGATCGGCGTGCGCCGGGCGATGGCGTCGGCGATGCGCTCGTCGTCGCGGACGGCGTCCTCGGGCAGCACGCGGAGGTGCCAGTCGTCGGCGTGCCCGCCGAACTCCTCGGGGCGGAGGCCGTAGATGGCGAGCATGCGGTCGTCCCAGAACATGCGGCGCGACGTGAGGTCGAGTTCCCAGATGCCGTAGCCCGTGGCCTGGATGGCGAGTTGCATCCGGCCGTTGACGGCGGCGAGTTCGCGGGCGCGGGCGTAGTCGTCGGTGACGTCGCGGTCGATGCCGACGATGCGCACGACCCGGCCTGTGCTGTCGCGGCGGAACACGCCGTGCGACTGGATGTGGCGCTCGGCGCCGTCGGGCAGCACGATGCGGAAGCTGTGTTCGAAGTGATCCTGCGTGCCGAGGGCGCGGGCGAGTTCGGCTTCGACGGGTTCGCGGTCCTCGGCGTGCATCCGCGCGAGCCAGGCGCCGGTGGTGCCGTCGAATTCCTCGGGCGTGTAGCCGTAGATGGCGCACTGGCGGCGGTCCCAGTAGACGCGTTTCGCGGCGAGGTCCCAGTCCCAGACGCCGAAGCCGCCGGCGCGGAGCGCGAGGTCGAGGCGCTCGGTGGTTTTCTGCAGTTCGTGGGTGCGCTCGGCGACGAGGATCTCGAGATTGGCGGCCTGCTGCTGGAGGCGGGCGAGGAGCAGGTCGCGCGAGCCCTCGGCGGCGCGGCGCTGCTGGTCGAGCGAGTCCATGCGGCGGAGCGCCATCGTCAGCATGCCGAACACGCTTGCGCCGAAGATCGTCGCGATGAACAGCCCCCAGTCGGACTGCTGGGGCGAATCGGGGTTGAGCCACCAGACCGCGGCGGCATACATCACCATCGGGGCGCCGAAGCCGATGCCGAGCAGCGCCAGCGCGAGGTATCCGAGCGGGTGGCGCTGCGTGAAGATCTCGATCAGCCCGCGGTCGAGGCGGAGGCAGAGGATGGCGCCGCCGATCGCCATGAAACCGAGCGCGCTGGCCGGCGACATCCGGGTGAACGACTCCACCATCATCAGCGCGCTGGCCAGCGTCAGGGTGGCGAAACTCATCACGGCCAGGCCGAGCCAGTTCGACAGGCCGAACCAATGCCGGCGCTCGTGGGCCATCGCGAGGATGCCGACGCTCGTCAGGATGAAAGGCAGGATGGTGTTGACCGGCAGGCGCGTCCCGCTCGTGAGCGGCGGCAGCGGGCCGAGCGGCGAGGCCAGCCAGCCGATGTCCACCTGAAGCGAGAAGCGCAGGAAGGCGGCCGTGGCGGAGAGCAGCAGGAACGCCGTCAGGGCCTGGGCCACGAGGCGGCCGCGGCGCGGGGCGCCGGGACGGAGCAGCCACAGCGAGACGCCGCAGATGAGGAAACCGAGCGCGGTGTTCGGGCTCATCGCCGGCCAGGCGGGATGCAGCCGCTGCAGCACCTCAAGGCCCGCCAGCCAGCCGATCAGGCCGCTCGCGCCGAGCAACACCGTGAAACCGACAGCGATCGAGGCAAGGCGTTGGGATAGCGGCGAGGGCGACACGGCGTATGGGAGGTTCGACTCAAGGCGGCGGGTCGCGCCCCGGCAACACTTATGCGGGCGGCAGGCGCTCCGGCGCCGCGGCGCTGAGGGGAACACCCCGGTGCCTTCGCCCCCTTCATCGGCACGACGCACATTTCGCTAAAGACGAAACGGGTTGCGGCCGATGCTATGCCCGCAGTCATGAAAAAAAACACCCTGATTCTTCTGTTGGCCGTCTTCGCCTTTGGGTTCGTTGGGGCGCAGGCGGATGATTCGGTCGAGGCTCCCGTCCCGGTGCGCATGGTTCCGCCCAAGTTCCCGACGGAAATGCGCAAGGAGGGCACGGGCGGTCTCGTCACCGTCAAGTGCACCATCGACGAGAAGGGCAACGTCGTCGAACCGCAGGTCGAGAAGGCCTCGCACGACGCGTTCGTCCAACCCGCGCTCGACGCCCTGCGCAAGTGGAAGTTCAAGCCCGCCAAGAAGGGCGGCAACCCCATCGCGCTCCGCGTCAGCATCCCGATCCAGTTCAGTATTTCCGACGACTGATCTGCCCCGTCGGCGTCGCCCCCAATAATCCGTCCCCATGTCCTCCGGCACCCTCACCATCGGGCGCAGAATTGCGCTCGGTTTCACCCTCGTCTTCGTCCTGCTCGGCGCCGTGGCCGCCGTCGCCTGGTTCGCGCTCGGCGCCTCCGGCCGCAACCTCACGCAGTATGCGGGCAGCGCCCGCGAGACCAACACCGCCGCCGACCTCGCTTCGGCGATGACGGAGTTGAAGCTCACCGTGAACCAGTATCTCGCGCTCGGCACCGCCGAGGGCGCCCGCGCGTATGCGGGGGCCAAACAGCAGCTCGACCAAGGCATGACCGCCGCCGCCAAGGTCATCCAGGACCCCGCGCGCTCCGCGCAGGTGGCCGAAGCCGCCAAGCTGCTCGCCGGCTACGACCAAGCCTTCCAGCAGATCGTCGTCACAACGCAGAAGCTGGACGCCGTGGTCAGCGGCAGCCTCACCCCGCGCGGCGACGAGATCGCCCAGGGCCTCCAGCAGGTGCTCACCGATGCTCGCGGCAACGGCGACATGAACGGCGCCTTCAAGGTGTCGAACGCGCTCAAGGCCTACTTCGAGAGCTCCAGCCACGCGAACTCCTTCCTCCTCGGCTCGCAGCTCAGCTACGCCGATTCGGCCAAGCAGAGCATCCGCCTCGTCGGCGAGTCCATCGCCCGCCTCCAGGCCGACCAGGAGGAACTGGTCAAGCTCGACGCCTCGCTCGCCGATCCCGAGAAGGACAAGCTCCTCAAGTCCCTCGCGGCCGCGGCGGTCGCCTACAGCGCGGCGCTCGACGAGCTCATCGTCCTCAAGCAGGCGCGCAACGACACCATCGCCACCCTCAACCGCATCGCTCCCGAGTTCACCGGCGCCCTCGTCCGCGTGAAGGAATCGGTCGCCAGCTTCCAGGCCGAGCTCGAGGAGAGCATGCGCGCCGCCCAGCGCAGCAGCGAGATGCAGGTCCTCGTCTTCACCGCGTCGGGCGGCCTCATCGGCATCCTCGCGGCGTGGTTCGTCATCCGCAGCATCACGCGCCCCATCTCCGGCATCGCCAGCCAGCTTGCCGCCGAATCCGCCCAGACTCACGCCGCCGCCCTCAAGGTCGCCGAGGTCAGCCAATCCATGTCCGATGGCGCCAGCCGCCAGGCTGCCTCGCTCGAGGAGAGCAGCGCCAGCCTGCACGAGATGGCGAGCATGACCTCGCGCAATTCCGAGGGCGCGCAATCCGCCAAGGCCCTCGCCGCCGAGGCCCGCTCCACCGCCGACGCCGGCGCGCGCGACATGGCCGCCATGCGCACCGCGATGTCCGCCATCCAGTCCTCCAGCTCCGAGATTTCCAAGATCATCAAGACGATCGACGAGATCGCCTTCCAGACGAACATCCTCGCCCTCAACGCCGCGGTCGAGGCCGCCCGCGCCGGCGAGGCCGGCGCCGGCTTCGCCGTCGTCGCCGAGGAAGTCCGCTCGCTCGCCCAGCGCTCCGCGCAGGCCGCGAAGGAGACGGCCGCCAAGATCGCCGACGCCTCCGCCAAGAGCGAGCAGGGCGCGCAGATCAGCAGCCAGGTCGCCGGCTCGCTCGACTCCATCGTGCAGAAGATCCGCCAGCTTGACGAGATGGTCGGCGCCATCGCGCAGGCCTCGCACGAGCAGAGCGAGGGCATCGGCCAGCTCAACCAGGCTGTCGCCGGCATGGACCAGATCACGCAGTCCAACGCTGCACTCGCGCAGCAATCGGCCACGTCCGCCGAGGAATTGCAGGGCCAGTCCGCCCAGGTTCGCGCCGCGGTCGCCGAGCTGCTCCGCATGGTGCACGGTGCCCAGGCGGAGGTCGCCGCCACGCATGCGGCGCCCGGGAAACCCGCCGCCCGCCGCCCCGCCGCGGCGCAACCGGCGATCGTCAGCCCGCGCCTCGGCAAGTCTGCGGCCGCCCCCGCACCCGTCGGTGCCGGCAGCGACGCCTCCTCGCACTTCATCGACGGCTGATCCCGTCGAAACCAAGACTGCCAGCCAGCCAGTCCCCGCCCCGCGACGCCTCCGGCCCGCGGGGCGGTTTTTTGCGCGGCGCGGATCGCCGGACAATTTTCCGACGACATTCACGCGGAGCAGCTGACTTCAGCCGTCGGTCGAGCGACCCGCAGGATTTGCCACGCGGAGAGCGTGAAGGACGCGAAGGAGTCGAGGCCACACCCCAAGGTTCCCGCATCGCTGCAAACCATTAAATCCAGAGGACACAGAGAGCGCAGAGATAAACAGCCAGTCGCACAGACTCCGGCTCCCGCCGCGTTCTCTGCGTGACAGCATTTTCCGAAATAGTGTAGCCGCTCATTTCGGGGTAGGGCGAACCGTCCTCGGTGAGCCGCGGCTCGGCGGGGACGCCTCGCCCTACCACTGATACGGCCACACAAAATTTTATCTGCTCTAAATATTCCTCCCCTGGTTCGACGACCGCTTGCCGCACACGCTGCAAGGTAGATTGCGCGCTCGCGCGCAACGCCATCGTTGAAGGCAAAGAAAACGAGGCGCCGCGCGCGGCGGTCGAATTCGCGGGCTCGCACGCTTACGAGCCCACGCCGGTTGCCCCACGACCAGAACGGCGCGGCGCTCAGCTGCGCTTCTTGCGCTTGCGGGCGAGGGTGGGGGCGGGTTCGTGCCGGAACGGCTCCGGATCGAAGATGGCGCGGGGGTTGACGAGCTCCGGCGGGGCAAAGAGGAAACGACCCCAGTTGTCGCGCCGCGGCCCGATCACCCCCAAGGCGCCCGCATACTGCGCATGGCGAAGGTTGGGGTAGGGGGAGGCCATGCCCAGTTTATCGGCACGGCGCCGGGTTCGCTTGAATGATTTTCCCGTCATCGCCGCCCGCTGCGACGCCGCGAAGCCGCTTGCAGTCCGGGCGATTCGCCCCCAGCAGTGCTGGCTTATCCGCATGAAAAAGCTCATCTCCCTCGCGCTCGGCCTGGCCCTCAGTGCCGGCGCGCTGTCCGCCCAGACCACCGACGCCTCCGCCGATCCGGTCATCATGACCGCCGGCGAGCTCTCGATCCGCCAGTCGGAGTTCGAGGCCGCGATGCGCTCGCTGCCCCCGCAATACCAGGAATACGCGCTCGGGCCCGGCAAGCGCCAGTTCGCCCAGGATTACCTCAGCATGCGCCTCCTCGCCCACAATGCGAAGAAGGACGGCCTCGACCGCGACCCGCAGATCGTCGCCCAGCTCGAAATGATGCTGAACAACCTGCTCGCCTCGACGATGCTCCAGCGCCTTGAGGACGCGGTGCAGCTCGGCGACGACGAGATCCGCGCGATCTACGACGAGCAGAAGGCCAGTTTCGAAACCGCCCAGGCGCGCCACATCCTCGTCGCGTTCGCCGGCAGCCCCGCGGCGCAGCCCGGCAAGCCCGAGCTGACCGAGGAGCAGGCCAAGGAGAAGGCCGAGGCCCTCCGCGCCCGCCTCGTGGCCGGCGAGTCCTTCGAGGAGATCGCCAAGGCCGAGTCCGACGACACCGGCTCCGGCGCCCGCGGCGGCGACCTCGGCGAGTTCGGCCGCGGCCAGATGGTCGGCGAGTTCGAGCAGGCGGCGTTCACGACCGAGGTCGGCCAGCTGAGCGCGGTGTTCCGCACGCAATTCGGCTACCACATCGTCCGCGTCGACGCGCGCGGCGCGCAGCCCTTCGAGCAGGTGAAGGACCAGCTCGCCGGCGCCGAGCGCCGCCGCAAGGTGCAGGCCGAGATCGAGCGCATCCGCACGGCCGCCAATCCGACCTTCGACGCCGCCTACTTCGGCAACTGAGGCGCCCCGTTTTTTCCCGCCGGCCGTCACTCTTTCCGGGTGACGGCCGCGTTTTTTCCGGGTGACGAAGTCGGGGGTTGACAAGGTTCGGGCCGAAACTCTTTTTGGCCGTTCCTTCGCAAGCAGGAGCCACGTTGCCCGGTAGCTCAGTGGCAGAGCAGGTGACTGTTAATCACTTGGTCGCTGGTTCGATCCCAGCCCGGGCAGCCATTTTAGGACGAGGGCGAACCCATCGCCCTAATCGTCAGCAAGCATGAACGGCGAAGACTAGGAGATTGCGCGGGCCTTCGACGCGCACCCGAAAGCGAAGCTCTTCGCGTGGCTACCCGGAGCCGGTCCGGTGCTCGCCCCTCGCCTCCTCGCGCTCTTCGGCGAACGGACCGATCGCTACCCTGACGCGGCTGCGCAGAAAAAATAAGCCGGGGTCGCACCGGTGCGCGAAAATAGCCAAGGCCGGCTGTGGGTGCATTGGCGCTGGGCCGCACCGAAGTTCCTGCGCCAGACCTTGATGGAGTGGGCGGGTCAGACGGTGCCACGCGGCGCATGGGCCAAAGAGCATTGCCTCCGTCAAAAAGACGCAGGCAAAGGCCACCATGCCATCCTGCGCTCCCTCGGCTTCAAGTGGGTGCGCATCCTCAGGCGCTGTTGGAAAGACAACGCTCCATACGACGACGCCCGCCATCTCGCCACCCTTGTCAGGCGCCGCCCCCCCCTGCTGGCCCCAGCCGCCTGACAAAAATCGCAAATTAATCCTTGCGCGGAACACCTCAGCTTTGGGCTCAGGGCGCCGTCCCATCCACGGCCTTGACGAGAACTTCAACTGTCCCATTCGGGAGCGGATCAAGCGCATGTCTGTATTGAGCCGTCGCAGCGGGTAGTCTGGCGCGGCGCGGAATCTTTCGCGGTGTGAAATCGACCATGTCACTGCGCAGGATGCGCCCATCCCCGTCACGCAGGCTGATTTCCAAGCGGGTTCGGGTCGTGTCCTCGGCGCCCAGCCTGCGGATCACATGGCCGGTTACGGTAAGAGGCGAACCGGTGGCCCGCTCCAACCAGACTTTGTCCACGATGACCGTAGGAGAATCAACCGCCGTAAGCCGGAGGTGAGCCACGTCAGCCGGGGCGCGAAAGGGCGTCAGACAACCACTGAGGGCGACGGCAACCCATGCCGCCATCGCCACCCAGCAGGAAAGACGCGCAAATCGCTTAGTGTTTGTGGTCGCCGTCATGTTTGGGGGCTTTCGCAAATCGGGGTGTTTCGGGTGCCGCATCCGTCACTTCTTTCGGCAAACGGCTCTTGGCGAGCGTCAGGGCCGACTGGAGGCGCTTGAAGGCGTCAGCAGTTTTGTCGATTTCGTTGTGATTCGCCCCGTCCAGAACGTCGTCGGCCAGCTTGGCGGCCTGTTCGAGCGCCGCATCGAGGCGCTTCTTACGCTCGGCATCGGGCAACTTGACTTGATCGATGAGGGCATGGGACGCCAGATGGATGGTCTCCGCCCAATCGGCGACACCATCGGATTTCTTGGCCGCGACGGCCGCACTGATCTTCTCGACCGAGGCCGTCACGCTTTGCCAGACCACCGGCAGCGAGGCGCCGCCGAAGAGCTCAGCCCATTCGGGTTTCTCGTCGTGCGAGTGGCCGCTGCCGGGGGCAGCTTGAGCGCCGAGCGCAAAGGCAAAGGCGGACAGGAGGAGAACGATTTTTTTCAGTTTCATGGATGGATGGGGGTTGGATTTATGGATGGGTGACTGCGGGTTGAGAGGGGGTGGCCGGAACATCGAGCGGGTCGTGGCGCGAGCGGGCCAGAGATTTTTCCGCGGCCTTGCGCCCGAACTTGAGGAACACCGCCGGAGTGACGGCCATGTCGAGGAGGGTGGAACTGATGAGGCCGCCGAGGATCACGACGGCGACCGGGTAGAGGATTTCCTTGCCCGGCTCCTGCGCGGAGAGCACGAGCGGGATGAGCGCCAGTCCGGCGGTCAGCGCCGTCATCGTCACCGGCACCAGCCGTTCCAGCGAGCCACGGATGATCATGCGCTCGCCGAAGCTTTCGCCCTCGTGCTCCATCAGATGGAGGTAGTGGGAAATCATCATGATCGTGTTGCGCGTGGCGATGCCGGCGAGCGTGATCAGGCCGACGAGCGTCGCTACGGAGACCGTCCCCACCGTGAAGTAGGTCAGCGCGAGCGCGCCAACGAAGGCGAGCGGCACATTGAGCAGAATCTGCCAGACGATCATCCCCGAGTGGAAATGCGCATAGAGGAGGAGGAAGATGACGCCGAGCGTGAGCACCGCGAGGATGCCGATGAGCCGGGTGGCCTGCTGCTGGCTTTGGAACTGGCCTTCATAAGCGACGAAGTAGCCGCTGGCCATGGGCACGGCCCGGGGCAAGTTGGTCTGAAGCTGGGCGACGATGGAACCGAGGTCGCGTTCGGCCACATTCGCCGAGATCACGATGCGGCGCATCGCGTCCTCGCGGCTGATGGCGTTCGGACCCTGGCTCTCCCGCACTTCGGCGATCAGGCCGAGCGGAACCCTTCCCCCGGTCGGCGTATCGATCAGCAATTCGCGCAGCAACGCGGTGTCCGCTCGCGACTCGTCGGCAAAGCGGACCACGAGATCGATGGAGCGGGTCCCTTCCAGCACCTGCCCGACCACGCGGCCGTTGAGACCCGCTTCAAGCCGGGCGGTAAGCTCGCCCGGCAGCAGGCCATAAAGCGCGGCGCGCTCTCGGTTCACCTCGATCTTGACCTGCGGGATCAGCACCTGCTTTTCGACCTGCAAGTCCACCAGCCCGGGCACCCGTTTCATGGCGGCCTCGGTGTCCGCGGCGTAGCGCCGGAGGGTCGCCAGGTCGGGGCCGTAGATTTTGACGGCGATGGCCGCCTGCACGCCCGAGAGCATGTGATCGAGGCGGTGCGAAATCGGCTGCCCGACGCTCACCAGCACGCCGGGCAGTTCGCCTAGTTTCTCGCGGATGTCCCGCAGGATCTCCGCCCGGCTGCGCCCGGTGGCGGCAAGGTCCACGTCCAGCTCCGAACGATGCACACCTTCGGCGTGCTCATCGAGTTCGGCGCGTCCGGTGCGACGCCCGGTGAGCTTGATCTCGGGGATCGTGAGAAGAATCTTTTCCGCAATGCGCCCCATGCGGTCGCTCTCCGCGAGCGACGTGCCCGGGGCCATCGCGAGCGTGATCACCGCCGTGCCTTCGTTGAATTCCGGCAGGAAGGTGCGGCCCATCCGAGGATACAGGATCGCCGCGCCGCCCACCAACCCGACCGCGAGCGCGATGACGATCCACGGATGCCGCAGCGAGGGGCCGAGAACGAAGCGTTCGTCAAAGCGCTTCAGGAGACGCACCAGCCAGCCGTCACGTTCGAGCTGCATCCGCTTCATGCGCGGCAACAGGTAGGAGCAGAGGACCGGAATCACCGTCAGCGAGACGACGAACGAGGCGAGCATCGCGACGATGGTGGCGACACCGATCGGGGCAAACAGCCGGCCCTCGATCCCGCCCAGCGCAAACAGCGGCAGGAACACCAAGACGATCACGAGCGTCGCGAAGAGGATGGAATTGCGCACCTCCCCCGAAGCCTCGGCGATCACGCGCAGCACCGGCCGAGGGGCAGACGAGTGCTGATTCTCGCGGAGCCGGCGGAACACGTTCTCCACATCCACGATGGCGTCGTCCACCACCATGCCGACCGCGACCGCCAGGCCGCCCAGTGTCATCGTGTTGATCGAGATGCCCAGCCAGTGAAAAACCAGCGCGGCCACGGCAAAGCTAAGCGGAATGGCTGTCAGGGTGATGAAGGTGGTCCGGAAGTTAAGGAGGAAGAGGAACAGGATGATGACGACCATGATCGCCCCGTCCCGAATCGCCTCCTGCACATTGGCGACCGCGTGCTGGATGAACGTCGCCTGCCGGAAAAGCACGTCGAGTTTGGCGTCGGCGGGCAGAGACGGACTCATTTCGGCCAGCGCTGCTTCGACGCGCCGGGTCAGCACGGAGGTGTCGGCTCCCGGTTGCTTTTGCACGCCGAGGATCACCGCAGGGGAGCCGGCCACGCCGGCCTGACCACGCATCGGCTGGATGCCGGGGCCCACGTCGGCTACGTCGCGCAAGAAGACCGGCACGCCGTCCCGATACTTCACGACGGTGGCTCCGATTTCGACGGGGTCGGCGGTGCGTCCGAGATTGCGGACCAATTTCTCCCGTGCGCCATCGGCCACAAAGCCGCCTCCGGTGCTGCCCTGCGCCCGTTCGGTGGCGGCGTTGACCTCCTCAAAGGTGACGCCATGCGCCGCCATGTGCTCCGGCCGGGCGTTGACATGGACCTGCTTACGCCCGCCGCCGATCACGATGACCTGCGAGATACCGGGAATCGTCAGCAACCGGGGCGCGAGCTGCCAGTCGGCCAAAGTCCGCAGATCCGGGGGAGCGGTCGTGCCGTCCTTCGAGGACAGGCCGATGAGCAGGATCTCTCCCATGATCGAGGAGATCGGCCCCATGTGGACTTCCGTGCCCGCCGGCAGCTTGGCCTCGGCCAGCGCGATACGCTCCTGCACCAACTGGCGGGCGCGATAGATGTCCTGCCCCCAGTCGAATTCCACGTAGATGATGGAGAGCCCGACGCTGCATGTGGCGCGGACGCGCTGCACGCCCGGGGCTCCGTTGAGCGCGGTTTCGAGCGGCACGGATACCAGGGTTTCAACTTCCTCCGGCGCGAGGCCGGGGGCTTCGGTCATCAGCGTGACGGTCGGCCGATTAAGGTCCGGGAACACGTCGATGGGCAGCCTGAGCACCACGTAGCCGCCGTAGGCGAGGAGCAAGGCCGCGGTGGCCAGCACGAACAGCCGGTTCCGCAGCGAAAATTCGATGAGTCGGGTCAACATGGCGATGGTCTCCCGGCTCAGTGCTGATGGCCGCCCGGGCCGTGCGAATGGCCGTGGTCGTCTTCGATCTTGGCGGCGGCACCGCCCCCGACGTATTGCAACTGGTAGTTGCCGCGCGTCACCACACGGTCGCCGGGCAGCACGCCGTCCACGATCTCGATGAAACGATCATCCCGCAGCCCCACTACCACCGGGGTTCGATCGTAGGCAAACGGCGCGGTCATGATCTGGCGGAAAACGAAGAAATCTCCGTTCTCTCCCAGCACCGCTTCCCGCGGCACCACCACGGCCGCTTCTGATTCCTCGACGACGAAGGAGAGCTGGGTGCGCATGCCGGGCAGCAGTTTCCCTTCGGGGTTGGGCGTATGCACGAAGACCCGCAGCGTGCCATTCTCGCGCGAAAGGCTGGCGGCGGTGGTCTTGACCTTGCCGGTGAGGGTCTCCGCCGGATGGGCGATGGCGCGAATCCGCACGGTCTGACCGTGCTTCACCGCCGCGATCTGACCTTCGTAAACCTGCGCGACCACATCGACCTCGCTCAGATCGATGATCGTGAGCAGCACCTTGTCCGGCTCGACGGAGCCGCCCGGCAGCACGTTTGTCTCCAACACCACCCCGTCCATCGGGGCCGTGAAACTCAGCCGCGGCGGCGGATCGGCGACCACCCGGGATTCTACCTCGAACAGAAACTCACCTGCCTTGACGCGCTGGCCGTCATGCACCGCGAGTTTCGTGATCCGGCCCGCGACCCTGGACGTGACTGCGGCGATCTTGCCGGGCTCCGGTTCAACGATCCCGAGGGCGGGAAACACTTTTTCGAGGGAGCGCAGCTCAACCTCGGCCGTTTGCAGATCGAGGTTGCGGACCATCGCCTGGGTCAGGCGCACGGGACCGGCGGCGGGGGCCGCAATGCCGGGCGCCTCGTCGTGCGGGTGCCCATGATCCTGTTGCGCCACCAGGGGGGGGATGGCCGACGCGAGAATGAGAGAAAAAAGAAGCGGTTTCATGGTGGGAAAATCAAGGTTGGGAAGGAATGAGGCCGGCCGTGGTTTCGGCTTCGGCGAGGAGGGAGAGATAGCGGGTCGCGAGGGAGAGAAACTCCGCCTCGATCGACACCTGTTGCTGCCGGGCCTGCGCGAGCTGGAAACCGGTGACTTCGCCGCGCGCATAGGCCGGCCCCAGTTTGCGGGGCAGGTCGGCGGCGTTCTGGAGGAGAGCGTGATAACGCTGGACTGCCGGCTGGATCGCCCGGACGGAGGCGGCAGCGGCTTCGATCTCGGCAGACAGCTCCTCCCGGCGCGACTGCCGGTTCGCTTCGGCGATCCGCAGTGCGGCTTCCCGTTCGAGAATGTCGCCGCGATTCGCGACCCGGCCGCCCGGCCACGGCACCGAGGCATTCACGCTCAGGCGCGGTTCGTTTTCCAACCGGCCGGTGGCATCGTTGCTCCGGCGCTCGAAATCAACCCCGGCACCGACCGACCAGTCCGGCCGGCTCTGGCCTCGGGCAAGGGCGAGTGCTGCCTCGGCCCGGCGCACTTCCAGATCGGCCAGCACCAATTCCGGCCGGCTCCCGGCCAAGTCGCCCGGGGCGGGCAAAGACCGCGCGAGCAAAGCCTCCAGATCAACCGAGACCGCCAACGCTGCGTCTGCGGGCAGCCGCAGACGCTTGCGCAGGCGTTGCTCACTGCCGGCAATCTCCGCTTCAGCAATCGTCACAGCCTGCTCAGCTCGGGCGAGTTCCAGTTGCAACAGCGCCCATTCGGCGTCGGCCACTTCGCCTGCATCCCGGCGGCCTTGCAGCGCCCGGGCGACCTCTTGTTGCAGCCTCACTGTGCGCCGGGCGGATTCCAGCCGGGCCTGATGCATGGCTTGTTCATACCACAGACGCCGGACTTCCCCGGCGAGCAAGCGCCGGCGTTCGCGCAGTTCGAGGGCGGCGGATTCCGCCCCCAAGCGCGCGTAGGCCCGAGCGAGTTCCACCCGCTCACGTCGCGGGAGCTGCTGGGTGACACCCACGCCCACGGACCACTCGCTGTCGCCTTTCACGGGGGCGGAGCCGCGCACGTCCAATTCGGGATTGGGCCGCAGACCAGCCTGAACTTCCCGCGCGCGGGCCAACTCCGGAGTCAGCGCCAAGGCGGCGACGGTGGGATCGTTCGCCCACGCGGTGCGGATGGCATCGTCGAGCGAGAGAGGATGTGACTGCGCGGCGACCAACGTGGCACCACACAAAAAGAGGGAGATTCGACAAAACATGGGACAAGTGTTGAGCAGACGTGGACCTCCAGATGGGAAGTCGTGAAACCACCGCCCGAAGGCGGCACCGATGGCGCGCACACGCGCGCCGCTCGCCTTCCGCACGGGAAGGTTCGCTGAATCAGCTCAACGCCGGAGGGGCCGCCACATCGGGCGCGCACCGCCGCACAAAATGCCAAACCGGATCAAAATTTCTCGCCCGTCGCTTTGGCCCGCCCCGCAGGCGTGCCTCGACGAGAGGCTGGTTGAAGGCCAGAGCCCACAAACCCGCAAGCGCCACAACCGCCATGAGCAGTTGCAGAAACGGCAGAACCCGAGCGTCGTGGGATACGTCTCGCGCCCAAACAGGCTTATGATCGTCGCCGGTCAACGGCGTATGCTCATGCGAAGCCGGCTGGTCGGTCTCGTGGTGGTCCGAGTGATGATGCTTGTGGTCAAACATCCAACCCGCACCCTCCAAGTCCTCATGCCACGCGCCCCAGCACCAGGCTAGGGCAAGCGTAAGGACGAGAATGACGCGGCGTGGAAGCATCGTTGACCGTGGTAGAAAGCAAATCTTCCGCGACGGCAAGGCCGATCTGCTCAGCGCCTCGTGAAGCGCGGCTTCATTTCGGCGCGGCAGGCGGGTTTGATGGCTTGTTGATCAGCACCTTGTCCACGCGGTGCCGGTCCATGTCCACCACCTCGAATCGCCAGCCATTCCAGAGGAAATGTTCGCCCGCCTTCGGAATGTGGCCAAGGCGATCCAGCATGAAGCCGCCGACCGTCTCAAAATCTTCGTCCTCTTCGCCCGGCAGCGGCGGCAGGGCAAAGCGGGACCGAAACTCGTCCACCGCCATGCTGCCATCGACCAGCCAAGAGCCATCCTCCCGCTGGGTGGCATCCGGCTGCCGACGGTCACCCGGTTCGGGCAGATCACCCACGATTGCTTCCATCACATCGATCAAGGTGACCAGTCCCTGCACGCTGCCGAACTCATCGGTGACCAAGGCTAGCAGGCTGCTGAAAAAATCCTCCTCCGTTTGAACGTCTGGCGCGGGAGCTGCGTCGAAGAGGGCACGATGCGTGGCGAAGTCCCCTCCCAACCCAATTTCGTGAGTCTGATCAATGTCGAGACGATGATCGCGGCGGATCATCCGATCCGCTCGATCAAGCGGATGTGCGACGAGGTGCTGCGGGAGATGAGCGGGCACTTCGACGAGATTTATGCCGCGAAGGGTGCGCCTTCGATTCCGCCGGAGACGCTGCTGAAGGCGAAGGTGCTCCAAGCGCTCTACACCGTGCGCTCCGACCGGCAGCTCTGTGCGCGGATGCAGACCGACCTGATGTTCCGCTGGTTCGTGGACCTGCCGTTGGACGAGGCGGTGTTCGACGCCTCCACGTTCAGCAAGAACCAGCAGCGGTTGCTGGCGCACGAAGTGGCGGACCTGTTCTTCTCCGAGGTGGTGGAGCTGGCCCGGCGGCACGGCTGGGTTTCGGACGATCACTTCTCCGTCGACGGCACGCTGATCGAGGCCTGGGCCTCGGTGAAGAGCTTCCAGCCGAAGGGCACCGACCAAGGTCCCGGTTCCGGCAACGGCTGGACCGACTTCAAGGGGCAGAAGCGCTCCAACGACACCCACGCCTCCACGACCGACCCCGAGGCGAAGCTCGTGCGCAAGGGCGACGGCAAGGAGGCGCGCCTGTGCTTCGGCGGCCACGCGACGATGGAGAACCGCCACGGCCTGTGCGTGCTCTTCGCGGTGAAGCCCGCCGTCGGGGCACCCGAGTCCGCCGTCGCCGTCGAGCAAATGACCGAGCTGCACAACCGCGGCTTCACCCCGAGGACGGTCGGCGCCGACAAGGGCTACCACACCCGCGAGTTCGTCGAGGGATTGCGCGAGCAAGGCATCGTGCCGCACTGCGCCCGCAAGGAACGCCAGAAGACGCTCCACGTGCTGCTCACCGCCGCGCATGCCGTCAGCCAGAGACTGCGCAAACGCATTGAGGAGATCTTCGGCTGGGCCAAGACCACCGGCGGCTTCCGCAAGAGCCGCTATCGCGGCGTCGATCGGACCCACGCCCAAGGCCAATACGTCGTCGCCGCCTGGAACCTCGTGCGCATGGCCAAGCTGATGGTCACCGCGCCGCCGAACCTGGCGCGGGCGTAACGCCCGCGGCGGCCGCAGTGTGCCCGCACACTGTGAATGACCCGCCAAACGATGCGGGCCGCGCCGAAAGCGGCGCGAAAACTCCCTCGCGGGAGCCCGCATCGGCGCGGAAAATCACAAAAACAAGACGCGCTATATCAAAACAGGGGCTTTTTCAGCGGCCTGCTAATGCGATCCAGCTTGCGACGAACCGTTCGGAGTAGAGGGCTCAGATCACGAGGTCATTTGATCAGCCCCTGGACCGCGCCCACGCGATCAACTTCCGAAGGCTCGGTCGTTTCAGGCACTTCATTGCCCCAATAGCTTCCACAGCTGAAATTTCACCTAGGGGGAGCAATTGGCTGATTCGTGCAGTGGAGATCCCGTGAGCGCAGGCGACTTCTGCCAGCGTATTCCAACTGCCGTTCTTAAGACCTTCGACCCAGCTGTGGGCCAACCTGACAGCAGCCTCCACCTGTTTCATCGCTGAGCGCTCCCCGGTCGGCGCTTCTACAGCCGATGCCGGGTAGACGACGCTCGGTGCCGCCTTCGAGCGTCCGACCGGGAAAGCGAGCACCGCGATTAGGTCGAAGGTTCGCCCCCCGAGTCGACGCGGGCAGCCACGCGGAAACCTCCCCCGTCCGGGAGGTTTTTTTGTGCCTCCGGACATCTGGCCGGGGCGGGATTTTGTAAAACCGCCCGGAATTCCGCGTCCGTGAAAGATTTGGTTGCCTCGCCCCGGGGCGGTCGCTCAACTTCGGCCTCTTTTCCACTACGCCTGCCTCCAATTCCGGAGTCACAGGGGGAACGAAAACCATGAAGAAATACCAACTCAACGTTACGTCCCGCGAGGGCACCGGTCGCAGCGCCTCCCGCCGTCTGCGCAAGGCCGAGAAGATCCCGGCCATCCTCTACGGCAAGCACACCAAACCCGAGACTCTGGCCGTCAGTGCGACCGAGTTCGTCAAGCTCCTCAAGGACATCGCCGGCCGCGCCGCGCTGATCGAATTGAAGCGCGATGCCGGCGCCGCCGCTCTCTCCTTCCTCCAGGAAGTCCAGCGCGACCCGATCACCGACCGCTACCTGCACGTCGACCTGCAGGAAGTGAAGGAGAACGAGAAGATGGTCATCAACGTCGCCGTCACCGTCGTCGGTGAGGCCTACGGCGTGAAGACCGAGGGCGGCATCCTCGACACCGCCACCAAGCGTCTCCGCATCCGCTGCCTCCCGAAGGACCTGCCCGCGGTCATCGAGGTGGACGTCACCGAGTTGAAGATGGGCCAGACGATTCACGTCAGCGAACTCAAGCCGATCGCCGGCGTCGAGTTCCTCGACGACCAGAACCAGGCCGTCATCCTCTGCGTCGCTCCGCAGGCCGAGGAAGTCGCCGCGCCCGCCGCCACCGAGGCCGCCGCCGCGCCCGCCGAGGGTGCCGCCCCGGCCGCCGGTGCCGCCGCGCCCGCCGCCGATGCCAAGGCCGCCGCCCCCGCGGGCGACGCCAAGGCCGCCGCTCCCGCGGGCAAGGCCGCTGCGCCCGCCGCGAAGAAGTAACCGCCTTTCCCGCTTGGCGCCGTTCCCCGGCGCCGTGCGTCGCAGCACGTTCTTTGATCCATGCCTGTCACGCTGCTCGCTGGACTGGGCAATCCCGGGGCGAAATACACCGGCACGCGCCACAACCTCGGCTTCGCCGTGGTCGACGCGCTCGCCGCGGCCGAGGGCCTCTCGTGGAAACACGAGACGCGCTTCGAGGCCGATGTCGCCCGCTGGAATGTCCGCCCCGGTGAGACCCGCTGGCTCGTCAAACCGACGACCTTCATGAACGAAAGCGGCCGCGCCCTGCGCCGGCTGCTCGACTTCCACAAGCTCCCGGTCGACGCCCTCGCGGTGGCCTACGATGAAATCAACATCGACCTCGGCCGCGTGAAACTGTCGGTCTCCGGCTCCGCCGGCGGCCACAACGGCATCGCCAGCCTGCTCGAGCACCTGGGCAACGGATTCGTCCGTTACCGCCTCGGCATCGGCAGCAGCGAACGCCCGCCCGGCATGGACCTCGCCGACTACGTGCTCGGAAAGTTCTCCCCTTCAGAAAAACAACTCATCGATCAAAACCTGCCATTCTTCGTCGAAGGCGCCCGCCTGCTCTTCACCAGCAGCCCCGCCGACGCCATGAATCGCCTCAATCGCAGAACCCGCCATGAACAAGCGTAATTACAAAGCCACCTTCATCCTCGATAACCGCGGCAAGGAAGACTCCGTCGACCAGCTCATCGAGGGTCTCAAGAAGGAGATCGCCGCCGTCCAGGGCGACGTCACCGCCGTCGAGAACCTCGGCCGCCGCGACTTCGCCCGCGTCACCGACGTCAAGCTGCCCGCCGGCGTCTACATCCAAGTCAACTTCTCGGCCCCCGCCGACGCCGCCGCCCAGCTCCACGAGCGCGTCCGCCTCAACGACAGCGTCCACCGCGTCCTCGTCGAGAAGGCCTGAACCAACCCCAACGCGCCCCGCGCCCCCGCCCCATGGCCAATCTCAACAAAGTCATGCTCATCGGCAACCTGACGCGCGACCCGGAGCTCCGGGTCACGCCGAAGGGCACCGCCATCTGCACCTTCTCGCTCGCCGTGAACCGCAAGTTCAAGGACGAGAGCGGTGGCGAACGCGAGGAAGTGACCTACGTTGACATCGAAGCCTGGGGCAAGGCCGGCGAGAACATCTCCAAATACTGCACCAAGGGCCGCCCCCTCTTCGTCGAAGGCCGTCTGCGCCTCGACCAGTGGGAGGACAAGAACACGAAGGAAAAACGCAGCCGCATGAAAGTCGTCTGCGAAAACTTCCAGTTCCTCGGCTCCGGCGGCGGTGCCCGCAGCGAAAACGGCGGCGGCGAGGGCGGCGAAGGCCGCACCTACAACGCCCCCGCCCCCCGCAGCGCCGCGCCCAGCCGCCCGGCCCCCGCGCAGCAGGAGAATCTCGACGAAGACGTCCCGTTCTGAGGACGCGTTCACCTTACACAAAAAACCAAACCTACATTCCGAACATGGCTCACAGCGAAGTTCTCCTCCTCAAACCGGTCGACGGCCTCGGTGCCGAAGGCGACCAGGTCCGCGTCCGCGCCGGTTATGCGCGCAATTTCCTCCTCCCGCAGGGCATCGCCGTCCCGCTGACGGTGTCGAACCGCAAGCAGGTCGAGTCCCTCAAGAAGGCCCGCGCCCTGCGCGAGGCCAAGGAGCTCTCCGGTGCCCAGGAACTGGCCGGCAAGCTCGCCAAGGCCAACATCGCCATCGCCGTCAAGACGGGCGAGGGCGGCAAGCTCTTCGGTGCCGTCACCGCGAACGACCTCCACGACAAGCTCGTGCAGGCCGGCATCGAGGTCGAAAAGCGCCGCATCCACCTCGGCCAGCCGGTCAAGACCCTCGGCAAGCACGAGGTCACGATCAAGCTGCACCCCGAGGTCTCGGTCGAACTCTCCTTCGAGGTCGTCTCCGAGAACCCGATCATCCCCGTCGCCGTCGAGGCCGCCCCCGCCGACAAGGGCGAGCGTCCCCGCCGCGAGCGCAAGGAGCGCGCCTGAGTCCGGGCCGCCGCCAGCTTTCAAGCCGCGACGCGAGTCGCGGCTTTTTTGTTTGTGCCCGGAACACTCCGATGTGCCGGGCATGGTTTGTCCGGGTGGAGGGCCGAGCTCCGCGAGGCCGCCCGCGCGGCAAAGTCGCATCCCGTTCGCGGCCTCGCGGAGCTCGGCCCTCCAGGGTGGCGGGTCTTGTTTTTCGGGGAGCCGGATCGGGTGCGAGCCGACATTTGGCTCCGCTGACTTACTCACAAGCGTCCGGTGGAAAACTTCACCACACTCCGGGATTGCGGCGGCCCGGGCGAACCACACAACTTCACCTCTTCCCGTCATGCCCGACCTCGCGTCCACCCCCTCCGACCGTCCGCCGCGCCGCAGCGCGTTGCGCCCGGAGGCCGGCAACGGCACCACCCCGGCGGGCCGCGAGATGCCGTGGAGCGAGGAGGCCGAGCGCCACGTCATCGGGTGCTGCTTGCTCGACGGCTCCGACACGATCGCGCGCTGCATGGAGTCGCGCGTGTCGGCCGAATCGTTCTACTCGCCCGCCAACCGCCTCCTTTTCGAGACCATCGTCGACCTCTACCAGAAGAGCCCGCCGGTGACGCTCGAGATGCTCGCCGAGGAGTTGAAGACGCGCCGCCAGCTCGACGCCATCGGCGGTTTTCCCTACCTCATGCAGGTCTCGGGCAACATCCCGACGACGGCGCACGCCGGCTACTTCATCGAAAAGGTCCGCGAGAAGCACCTCCTGCGCGAGCTGATCAAGGCCGCCACCGGCGCGGTCGAGCAGTGCTACAGTTTCACGGGCGGACTCGAGGAGTTCATCGACCGCGTGGAGCAGGATCTTTTCCGCGTCACGCAGGACCGCGTCAGCGACAGCGCCGAGGAGATCAAGGACTCGATGAAGGAGGCCAACACCGTCATCGCGAAGCTCCTGATGAAGAAGGGCGAGCTGACGGGCGTCACCTCCGGCTTCAAGGACCTCGACCAGATGACCTTCGGTTTCCAGCGGCAGGAAATGATCATCATCGCGGCGCGTCCCTCGATGGGCAAAACCTCGTTCGCACTGAACATCGCCGAGGCCGCCGCGCTCCCGAAGAAGGGCGACCCCGTGCCGACCCTGGTGTTCTCGCTCGAAATGAGCGCCTCGCAGCTCGCGCTGCGCATGCTCTGCTCGCGGGCGCGGGTGAACCTCAAGCTCCTCCGCGACGGCCTCGTCTCGCGCGACGGCGCCGAGGTCAACGCCTTGGGCAAGACCGCCGAGGAGTTCAAGAAGGCGCCCATCCTCATCGACGACTCGTCGAACCTCACGATCATGGAGATGCGCGCCAAGGCCCGCCGCATCTACGCCCGCAAGAAGCTCGGCCTGATCATCGTCGACTACCTCCAGCTCATCAGCGGCACCGACCCCCGCGCGCCGCGCGAGCAGCAGGTCGCCGAGGTTTCCCGCGGCCTCAAGGCGATGGCCAAGGAACTCGACCTCCCCGTCCTTGTCCTGAGTCAGCTCAACCGTTCCTCGGAAAAGGAAAACCGCACCCCCCGCCTGTCGGACTTGCGCGAATCCGGCTCCATCGAACAGGATGCCGACGTAGTGCTGATGCTTTCCCGCCCCAAGGACGCCGACGAGAAATTCCAGACCGCCGCCAACGCGGCGGACTTAATCGTTGCCAAGCAGCGCAACGGCCCGGTAGGTGATTTGAAATTAACGTTTATTCAAGAGATTACGCGCTTTGAAAACTTCACTCCGTAGTCCGGCGTTCCGGGCTTTTGTCTTCATTTTTGCTTTGTGCGCCGGCGCGGTCGGACTGCTTGCCCAGCAGGCTGGTCAGCCCACGCCGCCCCGCATCGGCTCCATCGCGGTGAAGTTCGTCGGCATCGCCAACGTCTCCGAGCAGGTCGTCCGTGCCAACATGGCCCTCCGCGACGGCACCGAGCTCGACGAGTCCCTCATCGACCGCGACATCCGCTCGCTCTACCGCACCGGCCTCTTTGAGTTCATCGAGGTCAAGCGCGAGGAACTCCCCGGCAACGTCGTCAACCTCGTCGTCGAGGTCACCCCCAAGTTCCGCGTCCTCGACGTGAAGTTCGAGGGCCTCAAGGCCTACAAGGACCGCCGCCTCCGCCGCGAAATCAAGACCACCGCCAACGGCGCCCTCGACGAGCGCCAAGTCAAGGAGGACTCCGAGAAACTCTACGAGTTCTACCAGAAGAACGGCTACAACCAGGCCCAGGTCAGCTACACCATCGACCGCAACCGCAACACCGGCTTCGGCACCGTCACCTTCAAGGTCCGCGAGGGCGCCAAGGTCCGCATCAGCGACATCCGCTTCGTCGGCAACGACCACGTCAAGGCCCGCAAGCTCCGCAAGGAGATGGAGACCTCCAAGTGGCACCCCTTCTCCTGGCTCACCGGCGGCGGCCGCTTCAAGGACGACGAGTTCGACGAGGACCTCGAGAAGATCCGCGACTACTACCGCGAGCAGGGCTACCTCGACGTCGAGATCGCCGAGGACAAGATCACCTTCGACTACCCGTCGCCCAGCCGCCTCGTCATCACCATCCGCGTCCAGGAAGGCCGCCAATACCGCATCGGTGAGATCAACTTCACCGGCAACACCATCTACCAGACCAACCTGCTCCGCCTCATCCCGCGCCAGCGCACCGGCATGGTCTTCGTGCCCTCGAAGCTCGATAAGGACGTCGAGAACCTCGAGGACTTCCACGGCCGCGGCGGCTACCTCGACACCCGCGTCCGCCTCATCCGCAAGCCCAACCTCCAGACCGGCGACATCGACATCGAATACCAGATCGCCGAGAGCGAGAAGTTCCAGGTCGAGTCGATCAACATCGAGGGCAACACCAAGACCAAGAGCATCGTCATCCTCCGCGAACTCGTCCTCGGTCCCGGCGACGTCTTCGACTCCGTCCGCATGAAGATCTCGAAGGTCCGCCTCGAGAACACCCGCTTCTTCGAGGACGTGAACGTCACGCCCGAGTCGACCAACATCCCCGGCCGCCGCAACCTCCGCGTCGCCGTCAAGGAGGCCCGCACGGGCAACCTCACCTTCGGCGCCGGCTTCAGCTCGCTCGAGCGCGCCGTGCTCTTCGCCGAGGTCACGCAGTCGAACTTCGACCTCTTCAACCGCAAGAGCTTCTTCCAGGGCGACGGCCAGAAGTTCCGCCTCCGCCTCCAGCTCGGCTCCGAGTCCAGCCAGGTCGTGCTCGCCTTCGAGGAACCCTGGCTCTTCGAGCGCGAACTCGCCTTCGGCTTCCAGCTCGCCCGCACCACCTCCGACTACAACAGCGCCTTCTACGAGGAAATCCGCACCTTCGGCCAGCTCTACCTCCGCAAGCGCCTCTTCGGCCTCGTCGAGGGCACCGGCACCTACAGCTACGAGATCGTCGACATCGACAACGTCGACCCCTCCGCGCCGCAATACATCCGCGACGCCGCCGGCCAGCGCACCATCTCCAAGCTCGGCTTCGCCCTCCTGCGCGACACCCGCGACAAGATCATCAACACCACCCGCGGCAACCGCATGGAGCTCATCACCGATCTCGCCGGCGGCCCCCTCGGCGGCGACGAGAACTACTACAAGATCGAGTTCCGCGGCTCGCAGTTCTACCCCGTGTTCGAGTTCCAGGAGCAGGTCCTGTCCCTCATCGCCCGCGGCGGCGTCGTCCAGGAGTTCGGCGACAGCCGCGACGTCTACATCTTCGACAAGTTCTTCCTCGGCGGCCCGCAGACCCTCCGCGGCTTCGAATACCGCGAGGTCGGCCCGAAGGACCGCTTCGGCAACCCCCTCGGCGCGAAAACCTACGCCTTCATCTCCGCCGAATACTCGCTCGATATCGTGAAGCCCATCCGCTTCGCCATCTTCTACGACGGCGGCTTCGCCAACGTCGACTCCTACGACTTCGCCCCCGTGAACTGGAACGACAACTTCGGCTTCGGCCTCCGCCTCTTCGTCGCCGGCGCGCCGCTCAGCCTCGACTTCGGCATCCCGCTCACCGGCGATGCGTTCAACAAGAAGGGCAGCCAGTTCAACTTCTCCTTCGGCACCCGCTTCTAAGGCTTCAACCAACGTCCCTCATGCAAAAATCCCTCCGCTCTCTCCTCGCGCTCGGCGGCCTCCTCGCCGCCACCGTCGCGTTGCACGCCCAGCCCGCCCTCAAGGTCGTCGTCGTCGACATGGCCAAGGTCTACGACACCCACTACAAGACCGAGGAGGCCAACGCCAAGTTCAACGACGCCGCCCAGCGCGCCCAGCAGGACCTCGACCGCCTCCAGAAGCAGCTCCAGGACGCCGCCGACGAATACCGCCAGCTCGTCGAGGACTCCCGCAGCACGATCAAGAACGAGCAGGCCCGCGCCAAGGCCGAGGCCGACGCCAACGCCAAGCGTGGCGAGATCGAGCGCATGCAGAACGAGGCCCAGGCCTTCCGCGTCAACACCCAGCGCTCCCTCCAGCAGCGCGCCAAGAACCACCGCGACCTCATCATGGAGGAAATCCTCAAGGTCGTGAACGACATCGCCCGCGCCCGCGGCGCCACCCTCGTCCTCGACAAGTCCGGCCCCAGCGTCTTCGGCGTGCCCGTCGTGCTCTTCTCCGACTCCGGCTACGACATCACCGACGACGTCGTCCGCGAGGTGAACAAGGACCGCCCCGCCGGCTCCACGCCGAGCCCGGCCGCTCCCGCCGCGAACCCCGCCGGCTTCACCGTCCCGAACGTGACGGAACCGAAGAAGAACTGATTACTTGCCAAGCCCTGTTCCGCGGAACAGGGCTTTTTTGTGCCCATGCAGGTCGCCTACCGCCCCGAGGACATCGCCGCCATCGTCGGCCCGCAGCGCACCGCGGGCGCCACCACCGAGACGATCCGCGACATCGCGTCGCTCCAGAGCGCCCGCGCCGGCGACCTGTCTTTCCTCGGCAACGCCAAATACCGCTCCGAGGTCGCGTCCACTGCCGCCTCGCTCGTGCTCGTGCCGCTCGACTACCCGGGTGAGCCGAAGCCGGGCCAGCAGTTCCTCTTCGTCGAGAATCCCTCCGCCGCACTCGCCCGCGTCTGCGCCCGCATCGAGCAGGCGCTCTGGCCCAAGCCCCCCGCCGGCGTGCACCCCAGCGCCGTCGTCGCCCCCGGTGCCCGCGTCTCCCCCCGCGCCACCGTCGGCCCGCTTTGCGTCGTCGAGGACGGTGCGGTGATCGGCGACGGCTCCGTCCTCGTCGGCTCCGTCCATGTCGGCCGCGGCGCGCAGATCGGCGCCGACTGCTTCATCCATCCCGGCTGCCTGATCGGACCCGGCTGCGAACTCCGCGCCCGCGTCCGCCTGCAACCCGGCGTCGTCATCGGCTCGGACGGCTTCGGCTACGAATTCGTCGGCGGACGCCACGAGAAAGTCCCGCAGATCGGCATCGTCGTCGTCGAGGACGACGTCGAGATCGGCGCCAACTCCACCATCGACCGCGCCCGCTTCAGCCGCACGGTGATCGGGGAGGGGACCAAGCTCGATAACCTCGTCCAGGTCGGCCACAACGTCGTCATCGGCAAGCACTGCATCCTCTGCGCGCAGGTCGGCATCTCCGGCAGCACGACGCTCGAGGATTACGTCGTGCTCGGCGGCCAGGCCGGCGTCGGCGGTCACATCACCCTCGGCAAAGGCACCAAGGCCGGCGGCCAGAGTGGCATCGCGTTCGACACGACGCCCGGCAGCTACCTCAACGGCACGCCCGCGATGCCCTACATGGTCGAGCGCCGGCTCCAGGTGCTGCATCAAAAATTGCCCGACCTCTTCAAGCGCGTGGAATTTCTCGAAGGAAAACGGGAAAAGGCTTCCGCCACCGGCGAATAACCTGTAGCCCGGCTGCGCATGAAGGATACGCGGCTGAAAATTTTCACGGGTTCGTCCAATCGCGCACTGGCGGAGGAAATCTGCCGGTCCATCGGTGTGCCGCTCGGCGACGCCAATGTGACCTGCTTCCCCGACGGCGAGTCCTTCGTGAAGATCAACGAGAACATCCGCGGCGCCGACGTCTACATCATGCAGTCGACCTGCCCGCCGACGAACCATCACCTGATGGAGCTGCTGATCATGATCGACGCCGCGAGGCGCGCGTCGGCCGCGCGCATCACCGCCGTGATCCCGTTCTACGGCTACGCCCGCCAGGACCGCAAGGACCAGCCCCGCGTGCCCATCACCGCCAAGCTCGTGGCCAACCTGCTCGCCACCGCCGGCGCCAACCGCGTCCTCACGATGGACCTGCACAGCCAGCAGATCCAGGGCTTCTTCGACCTGCCCGTCGATCACCTCTTCGCCTCGCCCGTTTTCTTCCAGTATCTCGCCACCAAGCGCAGCAACAACCTCGTCGTCTGCTCGCCCGACGTCGGCGGCATGAAGATGGCCGCCGCCTACGCCGACGCCCTCGGCGCCTCGCTCGCCCTCGTCGCCAAGAAACGCGTCAACGCCAACACCGTCGAGGCCATCAACGTCGTCGGCGAGGTGAAGGACTGCGACGTGCTCCTCGTCGACGACATCACCGAGACCGCCGGCACGATCACCGCCGCCGCCAAGATCCTCCGCGAGCACGGCGCCAAGAGCGTCCGCGCCGCCATCAGCCACTGCGTCCTCGGCGAGAACGCCTACGAGCGCCTCAAGACCGGCCTGATCGACGAGCTCATCACCACCAACTCGGTGCCGATCGACCCGCGCGGCCTGCCCATCACCGTCCTCAGCATCGCGCCGTTGCTCGGCGAGGCCATCGTGCGCATCAACAGCAACGAAAGCGTCACCAGCCTTTTCAAAATCAAGGGCTTCTGACCCTGCGGTTGCGGAACCGCCGGCGCGGGACACTGTCCGTGCCCCACCGCGTCTCTCCATGAAGCACCTCGCCTTGTTCCTCGCCCTGGCCTGCGCCTTCGGCCTGCTCCACGCCCAGCCGCGCCCCCGCTCGGCCAGCCGCCCCGCCGACCTGCCGCCGCTCGAGGTCAAATCCGATCCGACGCCCGTGGGGCAGGGCGCCGGCCCCGCGCTCACCAGCTACGCCGACGTGCTCGAACCGGTCCGCCCCGCCGTCGTCTCCGTCTACTCCAGCAAGATCGTCCGCCAGCGCGTCCCCGATTTCTTCCGCCAGCTCTACGGCCCCGGCCTGCGCGACCAGGAACAGCGCCTCAGCGGCCTCGGCTCCGGCGTCCTCATCTCCAGCGACGGCTACATCCTCACCAACAACCACGTCGTCGAGGAAGCCGACGAGCTGAGAGTCGCCCTCGCCGACGAGCGCGAGTTCACCGCCAAGCTCATCGGCACCGATCCGAAGACCGACATCGCCGTCATCAAGATCGACGCCACCAACCTTCCCAGCGTCACCCTCGCCGACAGCGACAAGCTGCGCGTCGGTGACATCGTCTTCGCCATCGGCAACCCGCTCGCCATCGGCCAGACGGTCACGATGGGCATTGTCTCCGCCACCGGCCGCAAGAACGTCAACCTGCTCACCGACCGCGCGCCCGACGCCTACGAGGACTTCATCCAGACCGACGCCGCCATCAACCAGGGCAACTCCGGTGGCGCGCTCGTCGATGCGCGCGGCCGCCTTGTCGGCATCAACAGCGGCATCGCCACCACCAACCGCGGCAACATCGGCATCGGCTTCGCCGTCCCGATTAATCTCGCGCGCAGCGTCACCGCCAGCCTCATCACCCACGGCGTCGTGCTCCGCGGCTACCTCGGCGTCTCCAGCGAGACGCTCACCGCCGACCTCGCCGAGTCCCTCGGTCTCCCCCGCGAGACCCGCGGCGTCATCATCACCGACCTCAGCCCCGCCGACGGCCCCGCCGCCAAGGCCGGGCTCGCGCGCGAGGACATCATCACCGGCATCAACGGCCGCACCATCACCTCGCGCGACGACCTCCGCCTCCTCATCGCCCAGCTCGCCCCGGGCACGAAGGTCGCCATTCAGTTCCTGCGCGACGGCAAATCCCAGACCGCCGAGGCCACGCTGGGCACGCTCGAGGACCAGTTTGCCACCGGCGAACTCCTGCCCGGCATCGTCGCCGAACTCGTGACGCCCGACCTCCGCCGCCAGTTCCGCATCGACGAACGCGTCGAGGGCATCGTCGTCACGGCGGTCAATCGCGGCTCGCCCTACGCCACGCTCTTCCCGGTCGGCACGGTCATCGAGCAGATCAACCGCGTCCCGCTCGACAACCTCGCCACCGCGCGCAACGCCCTCCGCACCGGCCGCAACATGGCCCTCGTCTACACCGGCGGCGTCTACCGCTACGTCGTGTTCGAGGTGCGCTGAGCGGACGGAAAGGTAGGGCCGGTTTTAACCGGCCTTAGAACGGATCGTCGCTCCTTATGGACCGGTTAAAACCGGTCCTACCCCGAAGGGAGGCGACAGTTGTTCTGCTCTGCGCCCGAGCCTCGACTCAGCTCCCCGGCTTCGTCGCCGGGAGAGCGGCGAGCTCCGGGGGCAATTTGTCCGCCTCGTAGGTCGGGAAACTCAGCTCGAGCAGCGCGTGCGTCGGCACCGCGAACTTCGCCTGCCCCTGGCTGCGATCGACGAGCACCGCCACGCCGACCGCCGTGCCGCCGGCGCGCTGGATGATGTCGAGGCACTCCTGCACGCGCCCGCCGCGGGTGATGACGTCCTCGACCACGAGGATCTTCTCCCCCGGCGCGATCGCGAAGCCGCGGCGCATGACGAGCACGTTGTTCTCCTTTTCGGCGAAGATGAAGCGCACGCCGAACTGCCGCGCGACTTCCTGGCCGATGACGAGGCCGCCCATCGCGGGCGCCAGCACGGTGGTGAACGACACGCCGGCCAGCCGCGCCTTCAGCAGCGCGCCGAGGCGCTCGACCTCGGGCATGTATTGGCACACCTGCGCGCACTGGAAGAAATGCCCGCTGTGCAGACCCGAGCGGAGCACGAAATGCCCCTGCAGGAGCGCCTTCGTGCGCTTGAAAATGGCGATGACTTCTTGCTGGACCTCATCCATGCGGCGAAACGTGTGGCAATCGGTCCGGAAATGGAATTCATTTCTCGCGTCCCATGTCCGCCACCGTCCTGCCGCTTGAAGACGAACTCGGTGACGTGCTCGAGAAGGCCGCCCGCCATCGCGGCCTGAGCTACGAGCAGATCGCCGCGGCGGCCGGCGTGGAGCTCGCGCGCATCCAGGACGCGCTCGATTACCGCCCCGACCTCACCGGCGCCGAGCTGTCGCGCCTGGCCCGCGTGCTGGAGCTGAACGAGGTCGGGCTCTGCGCCCTCGCGCAGGGGGCCTACCCGCGGCCGCGCATCGGCGGGCTGCCGTTCTGTCTCTTCCCGCTCGCCATGCCCTTCGGCGTCGGCGTGGCGAACGCGTATCTCGTCTCCACCGGCGACGACGCCGGCGTGCTCTTCGACACCGGCGCGAGCCCCGAGGAGCTGCGGCGCGTGTGGCCCGCGCGGATCAAGCGCCTCGCCGCGGTCTTCATCACGCACTACGAGGCCGAGCACATCGGCGGACTCGAGGCCGTGCTGGCGGACTTCGGGCTCGCGCACTTCCACGGTCCGCCCACGGGCCGCTGGCCGCGCTGCATCAGGCTGGGGGAGGGGCAAAGCGTCGAGGTCGGCGGATTCTCCGTCACCGCCCTGCACACGCCCGGGCACGCGGCGGAGCACAACTGCTACCTCGTCGGCTGTGCCGACCGGCCGGGCCGGCGCGAGCTGCTCGTGTCGGGTGACCTCATCTTCGCCGGCTCGCTCGGCGGCGGCTACTTCTGCTGCCAGCGCCAGCTCACGCACGCCCGGCGGGTGCTCGCGGGGGTCGGGGGCGACGTGTTGCTCGCGCCCGGGCACGGTCCGCTGTCGACGGTGGCGAACGAGCGCCGCTACAATCCTTTCCTCGCCTGAAAGTCCCGCCGATGAAACGCCTGAAAATCGCGCAGTTCGGTCTCGGCTCCGTCGGGCTCGAGACGCTCCGCCTCGCGGCGCAACATCCCGCGCTCGAGGTGGTCGGCGCTGTCGACCGCGCGCCGGCGCTGGCGGGCCGCACGTTGACGGAGCTGACCGGCCTCGGTGCGCTCGACGGTCTCGTCGTCGCGCGCGACCTCGAGGAGTTGTTCCGCGAAACGCCCCCGGACCTGATCCTGCACACGGCCACGTCGCGCGTGCTCGAGGCACTGCCGCAGATCCGCCCGGCGCTCGAGCTCGGCGTGAGCGTCGTCTCAAGCTGCGAGGAAATGGTTTTCCCGGCCTTGAAGGCGGCGTCGCTGGCGCGCGAGATCGACGCGCTTTGCCGGCACACGGGCGCGCGCGTCGTCGCGACGGGAGTGAATCCCGGTTTCGTGATGGATGTGCTCCCGCTCTGCCTGACCGGCGCCTGCCAGGACGTGGAGCGCGTGCGCGTGGAGCGGGTGGTTGACGCGGCGACGCGTCGCCGGTCGCTGCAGGAGAAGATCGGCTGCGGGATGCCGCGCGCGGAGTTGGCTGAGCAGCTGCGGCTGGGCAGGGCGGGGCACGCGGGCTTGCCGGAATCGGTCGCGCTGCTCGCGCATGGCCTCGGTTGGGAACTCGACGAGGTGCAGCAGGAGGGCGCGCCCGTTGTCGCGGAGGAGGAGTTGCGCTCGGAATTTTTCCGCGTCCGGCCGGGCGAGGTCTGCGGCATCCGTCAGCGCGCGACCGGCTGGCGCGGCGGTGCGGCGGTGATCGAACTCGATCTCTGCATCGCGCTCGGTGCGCCGGAGCCGCACGACCGCATCCGCCTCGATGGACTGCCGCCGCTCGACGTGCGGATTCCCGGCGGCATCGCGGGCGAGGCCGCGACGGTCGGCGCCTTGCTCAACGCCGTGCCCCGCCTGCTGGCCGCGGCGCCGGGCCTGCATCTCGCGCCCGCGTTGAGCCTGCCGCGGTGGTCGGGATTTTTTTCCGGGGCGCCGCGGAATTTCCGGGTTTGAACGCGACACACTTTTCTCGGGTCGGGCACCGGGAAAGGTGTTGACAGGAAACCCCCGATTCAAACTTTTGGACCTTCTGTTATTTGGCTTCCTAGCTCAATGGTAGAGCAGCTGACTCTTAATCAGTAGGTTCGGGGTTCGAGTCCCCGGGGAGCCACCAATTTGTTGTTTCCCAGTCTCGTTTTCACAGTGCGCAGCGCGCCGTGCCGGCGTAGCTCAACGGTAGAGCACCTGTTTTGTAAACAGGCGGTTGCGGGTTCGAATCCAGTCGCCGGCTCCACTTGCTGCCGTCGGCATTTCGTGTCGCGCACATGGTTTCCACTGCCTGGTGGTGTAATGGTAGCACAGCAGATTCTGACTCTGCTTGTCTAGGTTCGAGTCCTAGCCGGGCAGCCAACGCGCAGTCTCCGCCCCGAACTGCGCAGTGAAACCCGTTGACACGCGAAAACGAATCCCAACAAATCACGTCTCTTTCGCACACACCTCTTGCTCCGCAGTTACCACCCATCCTTGTCTGGCCCGACCTTGATGCAACAAAGGGGGGCGCAGCGCGTCTAAGTAATCCCCGGGCATTTGCCCCGCGGCCGCTTTCAGCTTTGTTCCCTGTCTTCCCCGACAACCTTAATCCCACCAAAATCGCACACTATGATCACTGAAATCATGCCCCTGGCGTTCCTGATGAACATGACTCCGATGGAGCTCTTTAAGTTTGGCGGCCCCATCATGTGGCCGATTCTGCTTACTTCGCTCCTCGCCATCACCGTCATCATCGAGCGCCTGATCTTCATCTTCCGCGAGAACTCCCAGCGTGATCACGCCGTGGTGGAGCAGATGATGGAAAAGGTCGAGGCCCGTGACATCGAAGGTGCGATCGAAGTCGGCCGGAAGAGCAAGGACTTCGTCGCCCGCATCCTCGTCTACGCCCTCACGCACCGTGAGCACTCCCTCTCCAACGCCTTCGTGCGTGCGGCCAACCAGGAGCTCACCCGCTACCAGCAGGGCCTGACCATCCTCGACACCGTCATCACCGCGGCCCTCCTCCTCGGTCTCCTCGGCACCGTCACGGGCATGATGAACACCTTCGCCGCACTCGGTGTCGGTGGTGACATCGCCGCGGCCGCCGCCAAGGTTATGGCGGGCGTCGGTGAAGCGCTCATCGCGGTCATGGTCGGCCTCTCCGTCACCATCATCACCCTGCTGCCCTTCAATTACCTGAATTCCCGCCTGGAAGAAGCCCGTCACGAGGTCGAAGACGCCTCCAACGCGCTCCTCCTGATCGTGAACAAGCAGGAAACCCCCGCCGGCCGCTAAAGCGGACCGGTCCTTTCCCGCACGGGAAAACCTCAACCCACACGCACTATGCACGGTGGCGGCGGCGGCACAGCCCCGGGAGGCGGAAAGAAGGCACGTATCGAAATCGTGCCGATGATTGACATCATCTTCTTTCTCCTCGCGACCTTCATTCTCTTCACCCTCTCGCTGAACAAGTCGGAAGGCATCAGCGTCCAGTTGCCGGCATCGGAGACGAGCGACCCTCGCGATCCGTCCGGCACGGCGACGATCTCCGTCACTGACGAGGGCACGCTCGCGTGGAACAAGGATCTCGTCACCCTCGACGAGTTCCTCGTCCGCCTGCAGCAGTTCAAGGCCGCCGAGCCCGACGGCCGCATTCTCATCAACGGGGACGAACGCGCCTTCTTCGCGCAGGCGATCTACGTCTTCGACGAAGCGCGCAAGGCCGGCTTCACCCGGGTGTTCATCGAGACGCGGACCAAACAAAATTAAGGCCGGCTCCTAAGAAAGCCGCCCCCCGGTCCGTCGTCCCTCCGCACACCTCTCCTACCCATCATGCAAATCAAACTTCGGCCCAAGAAACAGGCACGCATCGAGATCGTGCCGATGATTGACATCATCTTCTTTCTGCTCGCCACGTTTGTGCTCTTCACGCTCTCGCTCAACCGCATCGAGTCGATCCCCGTTGATCTCCCCTCGGCCAACCCGACGCCGAGCGCCGTAAAGGAGGAGCCCACCACCATCCAAGTCTCCGCCGACGGCGCCCTCTATTGGAACAAGGAGCTCGTCGACATCAGCGATCTGCCCGCCCTCCTCGCCAACTACCGCAAGGAAGTCGAGGATCCCAAGGTCCTCGTGGCCGGTGACGAAAAGGCCCGTTTCGGCGCCACCGTCGCCGTTCTCGACGAGATCCGCAAGGCCGGCATCGAGAAGTTCTCGGTCGAGACCCGCACCCGCCCGACGGGCAAATAACGAAGGAACCCGACCATGAAACGCGATCTCATCATCGGCCTCCTCCTCTCCGTCAGCCTGCACGCCGGCCTCCTCTTGGGCTTCAACAACCCGGTCCCGCCGCCCGCGAAGGAAGTCGAGGAGAAGACCGAGTTCATCCAGATGGAAATGCCCCCGATCGAACCGGAGGAGCAGGACGTCGTGGAAGAACTCGTCGAGGACGCCCCCGCCAACCAGCTCGCTCCGCCGAGCCTCGCGGACGTTCCCTCCGTCTCCGTCACCGCCTTCACCCAGCCGCTCCAGCCGCCGCCCCCCCCGGGTCTCACCGCGGCCAAGGGCGCGATCAGCATCCCGGTCATCAAGCCCGGCACCAAGCTCGGTGCCGGCATGAAGGACCTCTTCGACGTCGCCAACCTCGACCAGCAGCCCGCGCCGCGCGTCCAGCCGGCCCCGGTCTACCCGTTCGAGATGCGCCGCGCCGGCATCTCCGGCGAAGTCGTCGTCGAATACATCGTCGACTCCAACGGCAACGTCGCCGCCGTGCAGGTGGTCCGCTCCACCCACCGCGAGTTCGAACAACCCGTCATCCAGGCGCTGCAAAAGTGGAAGTTCCGCCCCGGCCGCAAGTCCGGCCGCAACGTGAACACCCGCGTGCAGCAGCTCTTCCCGTTCAGCCTCAACGAGGATTGATCCCATGTTGACCTCTTCCCGCTTCCGCCTGCGCACCTGCGCCGCCGCCCTCGCTCTCGCCTGGGCCGCCGGCACCGCGCTCGCGCAAACGCCCCCTCCCGCCCGCGAATACTCGATCAGCGAAGCCACCAGCGAGGTGCTCAGCACCACCTACAAGACGGCCGCTGACGCCAAGAACTTCGACGCCGCCCTCGCCGTCATCAACGCCCAGCTCGACAAGCTGACCGACAAGTCCGGTTACGACGCGGCCGTCCTCAACCAGATCAAGGCGCAGACCCTGCTCCAGAAGAGCCAGTTCTCCGCCGCCCTCGAGCCGCTCGAGCGCGCCCTCCAGCTCTCCGACGCCCGCACGCCGACCTTCTTCGACGAGCGCATGACGCAGGAGATGCTCCTTTTCCTCTCGCAGCTCTACTTCCAGGAAGCCGCGAGCACGAAGGAGCCGCGCCGCCTCAACGAGCTCTACGACCGCTCCGAGCGCTACATCGAGCGCTGGGTGAAGAACAACACGCGCGACAATCCCGACGCGATGCTCTTCTACGCCTCGCTGCTCTACAACCGCGCCGTGCAGGACGCCGACGACCCCGACAAGGCCCGCCTCGAGCGCGCCCTCGCCGTCGTCGATCGCGCCATGCGCATGTCCGTCCACCCGAAGGACAACCTCTGGGTCCTCAAGCTCGTCTGCCTCCAGCAGCTCGACCGCAACGAGGAAGCCGTGGAGTTCCTCGAGCTCCTCGTCACCCAGAAGCCGGACAACCGCAACTACTGGCAGCAGCTCGCCGCCCTCTACCTCGGCCAGGGCAAGGACATCCGCGCCATCGTCACCTTCGAACGCGCCCAGAAGCTCGGCTTCATGAACGCCCCGAAGGACAACTTCAACCTCGTCGGCATCCACTTCAACATCGGCCAGTATGAGCGCGCCGCCGAGCTCCTCGAGAAGGGCCTCAACGACGGCTCGATCGAAAACGAGGAGAAGAACTGGGAACTGCTCGCGTATTCCTACCAGCAGCTCAACCGCGACTTCAAGGCGATCGACGTCCTCAAGCAGGCCGCCCAGCGCTTCCCCGAGTCCGGCCAGTTCGAGTTCCTCATCTCGCAGGGCTACTACAACCTCGAGCGCTTCGCCGAGGCGCTCCCGCACCTCCAGACCGCGGTCCGCAAGGGCGGCGGCAACCGTCCCCACCAGACCTATCTCTTCCTCGCGTTCATCGCCTACGAACTGAAGAAGTTCGACCTCGCCCTCGAGGCCGCCGAGCTCGCCATCTCCACGCCCGAAGGCAAGGTCGAAGGCCAGCGCATGAAGCAGGCCATCGAGGACATCCTCCGCGAACGCGAAGCCAAACTTCAGAAAAGCTAACCCCTTCCGACCATGACCAAACTCTATCTCATTCTCCCGGTGATCGGCGTCCTGGTGTTCGCCGGCTTCTACACGAGCTTCAACAAGGAGCACGAGGCGAAGCAGGCGGCCATCCGCGCCAAGGCTGAGGAAGATCGCCGCGAAAAAGCCCGCCGCGAGGTCGCCGCCCGCGAGGAGGCCATCAAGGCCGCCATCGCCGCCGCCGAAAAACGCAAGCAGGAGCGCGAAGAGCGCGAGCGTGTCGAGGAGGGCAAGAAAAAGGCCCGTCTCGACGCCGAGGACGCCCGCCAGAAGGCCTTCGACGAGCGCAAGCGCTTCCGCGACCAGGTTGAGCGCCTCAAGAAGGACGTCGAAGTCGTCAAGGCCGACGTGGCCAAGCTCGAGGACGAGAAAAAGAAGCACGTCGACGAGCAGGCCTTCCTCCGCACCTACGTGAAGCAGGCCGAAAGCAACGTGAAGTATTACTACGACCTCCTCGAAAAGCTCAACGCCGCCGAGGCCGCCCGCGCCGCCGCTGCCGCGGCCGCCGCTGCCAAGAAGAGCTAACCCGACTCACTCTCACGCACCATGAACAAGTTTTACATCATCGTCCCCATCGTCCTCCTCGGCGTGTTCATCTTCTTCTACCGCGGCGCTCTCCAGGAGATGGCCGCGAAGGATGAGCTCAAACGCCAGGAAGCCGCTGCCGTCCAAGCCGCCGACGACGCCCGCCGCAAGGAAGTCGAGGCCCGCGCCGCCGCCGACGCCAAGAAGCGTCAGGACGAGCGCGAGGCCCAGGAGCGCGCCAAGGAAGAAAAGAAGATCAAGGACTACGAGGATGCCATGAAGCAGCTCCGCGACGAGACCGCCCGCTACGCCGCCGAGGCGGACGCGCTCTCCAAGCAGGCCAACGAACTTGAAGTCCAGCTCGCCGAACTGCGCAACCTCAAGGAGAAGACCAACCGCGAAGCCTTCGAACTCGCCAAGCAGGTCGAACTCGCGAAGGTCCAGCGCCGCAACGCCGAGCTCGAGATCCAGCGCATGGTCGACATGGTCGCCCAGCGCGTCGGCGCCAGCTCGATGGCGCAGATGCCGCCGCCGCCGGCTCCGGGCCGCAACTGAGCCGATCGCTCACCCTTTCAGCCGCGCCGCGAGGCGCGGCTTTTTTCTGGGCTGCGATCGGCCGCGGAGGAGTTTTCTGCTTGCTTCGCCTGCGCGCAGACCTCTGATTGGCCGCTCACTTCCAACATCGGGGCGTAGCTTAGCCTGGTAGAGCGCTACGTTCGGGACGTAGAGGTCGTGAGTTCGAATCTCACCGCCCCGACCATTGGAAGAGAAACGCCGGACGGGACTGGGGGCGTTTCTTAGCGACTAATCGCGACAGGCTGAGGAACTTGCAGGTTAAGTTTTCGAGCTTAGGCGCGTCCGAGTGCGACAGCTCGCGACCTGTAAAGTCCACCGCGTGTGCACGTATTTGTTTACATCAGGACTGTTCACGAAACGCAGTGAAGCGGTCCAAGCTTTGCGGGGTGTTTGCTGAGTAGAATCTGTCCAAGTAGCCTTTCAGATTAGATCCAACATTCTCTCTGTCGAAGCGCACGTAAAGTTGCCGGATGCTGTTTCGATCAGGGTCATCTACTACGTAGTGCAAGAGAACGGAGCCGTATCTGGATGAGTCGTGTCTGACAGCCTCGGCAAAATCGGTGCGTTCAATACTCAGTGATGATTGGGTTTGTCGAAATGCGAGATTGGTTGAGTCGACAAAAAGCGCGGTATTCGAATTCGCGTAGCTTTTCTGATCCTTTGTTGCGACCACACTCCTTATTTTTCGGAGCAAATCTTCCCTCGTGACAGCGCTAGAGGACTCAATTCGGGCGCTACCGCATTCGATGTTGTAGCCACCTAGCAACTGTAAGTCGGGGCGATCTAAGCCTATGATTTTCTGTCCCTGTCGGACCAGGCGGGCGGCGATTACGATTTCCCATCGGATGCCATGAAAGCTGGATCTACCGAGAGACTTGCGCAGCTTGTTGGCTAACGTGCGATAGATAGCCGGGTCGCTATTTTTCAGGTCATTCAAATCATGTGCTGTTGCGTTCAGTAGCTGGCAAAGCATCTGGGCTTCGTAATGCCTTTGCTCAGCGATTGCCTGATAGACTTTACTAACGATTCTCCTTATTGTGTTAGAATGGTCATTTGTTCTAAAGTCATAATACTTCGGAAGAATGCCATGTTTCGTTAGCTCGACGCACACAGCAAAGAGTTGTTCTGCCAGCCGATTCTTTTGAAGAGACACGATAGTTGGCTTGATGTTGGGGATCTACTAGCTCCGCTTCACCTTTCACTTCCCCTATCAATAATCTTTAGTGTCATTTTACCTATCACGGCCACTAGTGCTAGCGCTGCAAGCCACGCAAAAAACGTCCAAAAAAGGCTGCCGGGTAGCGGTGGTAAAATAAGTGCGCATGCAACCAAGAAGAGCTCTGCTACAGCGAGCGCCATGTAGACATAAAACGCTTTTTTCTCCTGTATCACGGCAGTAGCATTAGAGTGCAGTTCTGTCATATGCCTTCAACTCCAATTGCCATCTCGGATTGTTGCGTTGGCGGCAAATGGAGGGTCGCTTCAGCGAGAGGAAGTAGAGATGTGCTGGATAGATCTGGGTGAAGTGGAATCCCACTCTACACTACGGCGCTTCCTCTGCCGCCCAACGAAACGACCCGCGCCGGAGGGCGCGGGTCGCCGGCTTGGGCTTGGGCCCCAGGCTCACTCCCGCCAGAGCTGGAGCGAGCGAAGGTAGTTGCCGCGTTCGTAGGCCTCGGGATCGGGGCAGTTGCGCAGGCTGAGCGCGCCGCGCATCTCGGCGACGGAGGCGTATTCGAATTTCTCCATCCAGAGCTTCAGCTCGGTCAGGATGTTGCCGAGCGTGTCGGGCCCGTCGCGCAGCAGGGCGGCCACCACCTGCACGGCGTCGGCGCCGGCGAGCAGGGCCTTCACGACCTCCGCGGCGCTGTGCACGCCGCCGGAGCAGCCGAGGCTCAGCTTAACCTGGTCGCGCAGCAGCGCGAGCGCCCGCAGGCGCAGCCGCAGGTCCTCCGGCGAGGAGAGGCCGAGCTTCGGCACGACGTCGAAGGTCTCGATGTCGATCTCGGGTTGGAAGATGCGGTTGAAGAGCACGACGCCGTCGATGCCGGCGTCCTCCAGTTGCCCGGTCAGGTGCACGACGGACGTGAAGAACGGCGAGAGTTTCACCGCGATCGGGATGCGCACCGAGGCGCGCACGGCGCGTGCGATGTCGAGCACGCGGGCCTCGACGTCGGCGCCGGATTCGTCGCGCCGCGTGGCGAGGAAGTAGGTGTTGAGCTCCAGCGCGTCGGCCCCGGCCTTCTCCATCAGGCGCGCGTAGTCGGTCCACGTGCCGAGGTGCGTGCCGTTGAGCGAGGCGATGACGGGCAGGCTGGTGGCGGCCTTGATCGCGGTGATGCGGCCGAGGTATTCGTCGGGACCGAGCAGGTAGTCGTCGTTCTGCGGGAAGAACGACGTGGCCTCGGCGAAGTTGTCCTGCCAGCGCTCGATGTGGCGCGAGACGGCGATGGCGTTGCCCTCGATTTGCTCGGCGAAGAGCGAGTGCAGCACGATGGCCGCCGCGCCGGCATCCTCGAGGCGGCGGATGTTGTCGAGCCGGTTGGCCAGCGGCGAGGCGCCCGGCATGAGGGGGGTCTTGAGTTCGAGTCCGAGGTATTTGGTCGCGAGGTTCATGGGGGGCGGAGTTGCGATTGGGTCGGGTGGAGCGGCTTGACCTCAAGCCGCTCCGAACGCGTTGCGGTCAACGCGGTCCGCCTTCGGCCGGTGCCGTCGGCGCGGCTGATGCGGCCTGCTTGGGCGGCGCGGCGTTGGCGGCGAGCTGCTGGTAACTGGCGACGCGCTTGTCCACGGCCTTTTGGGCCTGCTCGGCGAGCAGGGCGGCGCGCTCGGGGTTGGCCTTGAACAGCACCTGGTAGCGGAGCTCGTTGCGCGTGTAGGCGCTGAGCGGCTGCTTCGGCGGGGCGGAATCGAGGACGTCCACCGCCTGTCCCTTCGCGGCGCGTTCGGGATCGTGGCGGAAGAGCGGCCAGTGGCCGGTCTCGACGGCGAGCTTCTGCTGGTCGAGGCCGTTGCTGAGCGAGTAGCCGTGCGCGATGCAGTGCGAGTAGGCGATGATGAGCGACGGGCCCGGGTGCCGCTCGGCCTCGAGGAAGGCCTGCACGGTCTGCGAATCCTTCGCGCCCATCGCCACGCGGGCGACATAGACATGGCCGTAGTGCGCGGCCATCTGCGCGAGGTCCTTCTTGTCGGTGTCCTTGCCGGCGGCGGAGAACTTCGCCACGGCGCCGAGCGGCGTGGATTTCGAGCGCTGGCCGCCGGTGTTGGAATAGACCTCCGTGTCGAGGACGAGGATGTTGACCTTGCGTCCGCTCGCGAGGACGTGGTCGAGGCCGCCGAAGCCGATGTCGTAGGCCCAGCCGTCGCCGCCGACGATCCACACGGACTTGTTGACGAGGTAGTCGGCGAGCTCGAGCAGGCGCCGGGCGCGCTCGTCGGTCGCGAGGGCGGGGAGGAGCTGCCTGAGGGTCGCGACGTGGCCGCGCGCGGCGGCGATGCCGGCGTCGGTCTGCTGGTCGGCGCCGGTGATGCCGGCCACGAGGTCGGCGGGCAGGTGCGGCGCGAGGTCCTGGAGGAGTTGGCGCGCCTGCACGGCGAGCTGGTCCACGCCGGCGCGGATGCCGAGGCCGTATTCGGCGTTGTCCTCGAAGAGCGAGTTGGACCACGCCGGGCCGCGGCCGTCGCGGTTGGTGGTGTAGGGCGTGGTGGGCAGGTTGCCGCCGTAGATCGAGGAGCAGCCGGTGGCGTTGGCGATGAGGAGGCGGTCGCCGTAGAGCTGCGTGAGGAGTTTGAGGTAGGGCGTCTCGCCGCAGCCGGTGCAGGCGCCGGAGAACTCGATCAGCGGCTCGCGGAATTGCGTGCCCTTGACGGTGTCCTCGAGCAACGCGGCCGGTGCGGGCGGGAGCGACTGGAAGAACTCGAAGTTCTTCCGCTCCGCGGCGACGAGCGGCTCGATCGGTGCCATCATGAGCGCCTTGCGGCTGAGGTTGGTCTTGTCCTTCGCCGGACAGACCTTGTGGCACAGCGTGCAACCCGTGCAGTCCTCGGGCGCGACTTGGATCGTATACTGATGGTCGGGCGCGGCGGTGCTCTTGAGCTTGGTGCTCTGGAACGTCTCGGGCGCGCCGGCCTGGGCGGCGTCGGGGAACGCCGCGCAGCGGATCGCGGCGTGCGGGCAGACCATCACGCACTTGTTGCACTGGATGCAGATCGCCGGATCCCAGACGGGGATCTCGAGCGCGATGTTGCGCTTCTCCCACTTCGTGGTGGCGACCGGCCAGGTGCCGTCCACCGGAAACGCGCTGACGGGCAGCTCGTCGCCGCGGTTGGCGAGCATCATCGCCGTGACGCGTTGAACGAAATCCGGCGCGCTCTGCGCGACGACGGGCGGACGCGAGAAGCGGGCCGTGACGGCGCCGGGCACCGCGATCTCATGGAGGGCGGCGAGCGCGGCGTCCACGGCGGCGTTGTTCTTTGCGACGACGGCATCGCCTTTCTTGCCGTAGGTTTTCTGGATCGCGTATTTGATCGCGGCGATGGCCTCGTCGCGCGGGAGGACGCCCGACAGCGCGAAGAAGCACGTCTGCATGATCGTGTTGATCTGTCCGCCCATGCCGGCGGCGCGCGCCACGGTGTAGGCGTCGATGGCGAAGACCTTGAGCTTGAGTTCGAGGATGCGCTGCTGGACTTCGCTCGGGAGGCGGTCCCAGACCTTGTCGGGCGGCGTGGCGACGTTGAGGAGGAGCGTCGCGCCGGGCCGGGCCTGCGCGAGCACCTCCATGCGCTCGACAAAGGGGAAATGGTGCACCGCGACGAAATCGGCGTTGGCGATGAGATACGGCGCGCGGATCGGCTTCGGGCCGAAACGCAGGTGCGAGATGGTCATCGCGCCGGATTTCTTGGAGTCGTAAACGAAGAAACCCTGCGCGTTGAGGTCGGTGCCCTCGCCGATGATCTTGATCGAGTTCTTGTTCGCGCCGACGGTGCCATCCGCCCCGAGGCCGTAGAACATCGCGCGGCGCGTGTCGTCGGTCTCGAGGTCGAACTTCTCGTCGTAGGGCAGCGAGAGGCGGGTGACGTCGTCGTTGATGCCGACGGTGAAGCGGCGCTTCGGTGCGGCGGCGGCGAGTTCGTCGAACACGGCCTTGGCCATCGCGGGCGTGAACTCCTTCGAGCCCAGTCCGTAGCGCCCGCCGGTCAGGGTGACCTGCGCGGCGCGGCCGCTCTCGTAGAGCGCGGCGGCGACGTCGAGGAAGAGCGGTTCGCCGACGGCGCCCGGTTCCTTGGTGCGGTCGAGCACGGCGATCTTGCGCACCGTCGCCGGCAACGCGGCGAGGAGGGCGTTCGCATCGAACGGCCGGTAGAGGCGCACCTTGAGCACGCCGGTCTTCTGGCCGCGGGCATTGAGCCAGTGCGCCGTCTCGGCGACGGTCTCGGCGCCGGAGCCCATGACGATGACGACGCGGTCGGCGTCCGGCGCGCCCTCGTAGTCGAACAGCTTGTAGGCGCGGCCGGTGCGGACGGCGAAGGAGTCGAACAGCTCCTGCACGGCCGCGGGCACGGCGTCGTAGTAGGCGTTGGCGGCCTCGCGCGCCTGGAAGAACACGTCGGGATTCTGCGCCGTGCCGCGGATGGTCGGCCGGTCGGGCGTCAGCGCCTTGCGGCGGAACGCCTCGATGGCACCCGCGGGCAGCAACGCGCGCAGGTCGTCGTCCGAGAGCAGGGCGATCTTCTGCACCTCGTGCGAGGTGCGGAAGCCGTCGAAGAAATGGAGGAACGGCACGCGCGTGCGCAGCGTCGCGGCGTGCGCGATGGCGGAGAAATCCAGCGCCTCCTGCACGGAGTTCGCGCAGAGCATCGCCGCGCCCGTCTGGCGGCAGGCCATGACGTCGCCGTGGTCGCAGAAAATCGAGAGCGCGTGCGTCGCCAGCGAGCGCGCCGTGACGTGCAGCACAAAGGGGTGCAGTTCGCCCGCGATCTTGTAGAGGTTCGGGATCATCAACAGCAGGCCCTGCGAGGCGGTGAACGAGCTCGCCAGCGCGCCGGCGTTGAGCGCGCCGTGGAGCGCGCCGGCGGCGCCGCCCTCGGATTGCATCTCGATGACCTCGGGGACGTGGTTCCAGAGGTTACGGCGGCCCTGCGCGGACCATTCGTCCACCCATTCGCCCATCGGCGACGACGGGGTGATCGGGTAGATGGCGAAGAGTTCGCTCAGGCGGTAGGCGACGGTCGCGACGGCCTCATTGGCATCCAGCGTGGCGGTTTGCGGAACGGGACGGGAGATCATGGTGGAGAGGTGCGGGAGGGTGCGGCTTGGCCGCGCCTCCTTTTTACCCGCCGCGGGCCGCCGCCTCTCCGCATCACTTGTGGATTGATGCGCATCGTCTCCGGGACGCGCGCTTCGGCGGCTCCGGACCGGAGCTAAGTCGCTGGCAGGCAAGCCGCCGCGCGCGAACCGGGGCGGGGGAGCGCCCGGCGAGAAATTCCCCTTGCCAAGGTCGTCCCGGCTCTCTGTTTTCGTCCGCTCCTCGTCATGCAAAAGACCAAAAAGTCCGTCGCCAAGCGCTTCAAGCTGTCCGCCAAGGGCAAGTTGATCCGCCGCACGCCCGGCTTCCGTCACCTGCTGGCCGCGAAGAGCACGAAGTCCAAACGCCGTGCCTCCCGCGACAAGCTTGTGGCCGCCGGTCATGCGGAGGCGCTCAAGCGCTGCCTCCCGTTCGGCCTCTAAACCCAGCCGCAACGCCAACCATAACTTCGCCAGGCGGGTGAACGTCCAACGAACCGACCCGCCGGCGACCAAACCAATAACATAACATGGCTCGTGTCACCAACTCCCCCGCGTCGCGCAAGCGCCGCAAGAAAGTGCTGAAATACGCCAAGGGCTATTTCGGCAACAAATCGAAGCTGTTCCGCTACGCCAAGGAAGCGGTCCAGCACGCCTGGCAATACGCCTACATCGACCGCAAGAAGAAGAAGGCCAACATGCGCGGCCTTTGGATCGTGCGCCTGAACGCCGCCTGCCGCGAAAACGGCATCAGCTACAGCCGCTTCATCGAGGGTCTGAAGGCCGCCAACATCCTGCTCGACCGCCGTCAGCTCTCCGAGATCGCGATCGCCGACGCCGTCGCCTTCAAGGGCCTGGTCGCCAAAGCCCAGGACGCGCTGAAGGCCAAGGCCGCCAAGGCCTGAGCCAGACAGACACGAGCCGGCTCAAGGCTCGCCTTCGGTTTCCAAACCACTTCCCTGAAGGACGGGCTGCTTCCAGCGCCCGTCCTTTTTCTTTGAATCGCGAACGAACACCGATGCACACGATCAATGACGGCGTGCCCGTCGCGGATTCGTGTTCATTCGTGTCCATTCGTGGTTAGCCCCCTCTCCGATGCAAGACACCCTCAACGCCCTTCTCGCCAAGGCACCCGCGGAACTCGCGGCGCTGCGCACGCGCGCCGAATTCGAGGCCGCCAAGGCCCGCTACGTCGGTCCGCACGGCGAGCTCACCGCCCTGATGAAGCAGCTCGGCACCGTGCCGAAGGAGGAGCGCCCCGCGATGGGCAAGCTCATCAACGAGGCCAAGGCCCGGCTCCAGACGCAGCTCGACGCCACGCTGGCGCGCATCGCCGACGCCGAGATTGCCGCCCAGCTCGGGCCCGCCATCGATCCCACGCTCCCGTCGCCCGACGCCGGCCCCGGCACCTTTCACCCGCTCACGCAGGTCCGCGAGGAGATGTGCCGCATCATGCGCAAGGCCGGCTTCACCGTCGTCGAGGGCCCCGAGGTCGAGACGGAATACTACTGCTTCGACGCCCTCAACACGCCCGCCGACCACCCCGCGCGCGACGCGCAGGACACCTTCTATTTCCCCGAGGCCGCCCGCTTCGGCAACGTCTCGCGCAAAATCGAGGGCGAGAAATACCTCCTCCGCACGCACACCTCCTCCGTGCAGATCCGCACCATGCTCAAGGGCCAGCCGCCCATCCGCGTGATCTCGCCGGGTCGCGTTTATCGCCGCGACACCACCGACGCCACCCACAGCGCCAACTTCCACCAGCTCGAAGGCCTCTACGTGGACAAGAACGTCACCGTGCGCGACCTCAAGGCCATCCTCGACTACATCTTCGCCTCGCTCCTCGGCAAGGACACCAAGACGCGCTTCCGCCCGCACTACTTCAGCTACACCGAGCCCTCCTTCGAAGTCGACCTCTCCGCCAAGCACCTGCCCAAGGTGAACAAGGAATGGATCGAGATCGGCGGCTGCGGCATGGTCGATCCCGCCGTGTTCGACGCCGTCGGCTACGACCCCAACGTCTGGAGCGGCTACGCCTTCGGCATGGGCCTCGAGCGTCTCGCGATGCTCGTCTACGGCATCGATGACATCCGCTACTTCTACCAGAACGACGTCCGTTTCCTCCGGCAGTTTTCTTGAACCACTAATCCACACTAACAGGACACTAATCCGATCGGTTTCATTAGTGAGGTCTTAGTGACCATCAGTGGTTAAAAACTCTCTTCCGTGAAAATTTCCCTCAACTGGCTCAAGCAATACGTGAACCTCGACGGCGTCTCCGTCGACGAGCTCAAGCGCGCGATCACCTTCGTCGGCTTCGAGGTCGAGGGCGTGGCCGCCGCCGGCCTGCCGCCGCTCCAGCACGTGGTCGTCGGCGAGATCAAGACCCGCGACAAGCACCCCAACGCCGACAAGCTCTCCGTCTGCACCGTCGACGTCGGCCCCGCTCACGGCGGCGTGCGCACCATCGTCTGCGGCGCGCACAATTGCGACGCCGGCAACCGCGTCCCCGTCGCCCTCCCCGGCGCCGTGCTCCCGGGTGACTTCGTCATCAAGCAGTCCAAGATCCGCGGCCAGCAATCCGACGGCATGCTCTGCGCCCCCGACGAGCTCGGCCTCGGCGACGATCACGCCGGCCTGCTGATCCTCGACGCCGCCACGCCGGTCGGCGCGCCAATCAACGACGTGCTGCCGCCGGGCGACACCGTGTTCGACATCGAGATCACGCCCAACCGTCCCGACGCCATCAGCCACCTCGGCATCGCGCGCGAGCTCGCCGCTTGGTTCCGCAAGGACCTCTGCCACCCGCAGGTGAAGTTCCGCGGCGAGACGCACGGCCACCGCGCCGACATCCTCGCCGACATCCGCGTCGAGTCGCCCGAGGACTGCCCGCTCTATGTCGGCATCGCCCTCGCCGGCGTAAAGGTCGGCCCGAGCCCCGCGTGGATGCAGGAACGCCTCAAGGCCGTCGGCCTGCGCCCGATCAACAACCTCGTCGACGTCGGCAACTACGTGATGCTCGAGTTCGGCCAGCCGCTGCACGTCTTCGACGCGAAGAAGATCGGCGGTCGCCAGATCGTCATCCGCCGCGCCATCGACGGCGAGAAACTCACCACGCTCGACGGCAAGGAGCGCGCGCTCAACAGCCGCATGCTCGTCATCGCCGACGCCCAGAACCCCATGGTCGTCGCCGGCATCATGGGCGGCGCCAATGCCGAGGTCGACGCCACCACGACCGACATCGTCCTCGAAGCCGCCTATTTCCGCCCGCAGTCGATCCGCTGGACCTCCAAGCGCCTCGGCCTCGCCTCCGATTCCTCCTACCGTTTCGAGCGCGGCATCGATCCGCATGGCACGCTCGAGGCCGCGCAGCGCGCCGTGGATCTCCTCCTCGAAACCGCCGGCGGCACCGTCGTCGCCCCGTCGTTCAAAGTCGGTGGTGTGCAGCCCTGGTCCCGCGAGATCAAGGTCACGCCCGCCTTCATTCGCGAGCGCCTCGGCTTCGACCTTAGCGACGACGTCATCCGCGACTGCCTCAAGGCGCTCAACCTCGCCATCGTCGGCGAAACCGAGCTCAAGGACGGCACGCCCGAGTGGACGGTGGACATCCCCAGCTATCGCGGCGACCTCGACCGTCCCATCGACCTCGTCGAGGAAGTCCTCCGCATGTATGGCACGGAGAAAGTCCCGCCCGCGCCCGCGGTCGGCCCGGCGCTCGTGGACGGTGACGACGATCCCATCGCCGTCTTCAACCGCAAGGTCACCGACTACCTCGTCGGCCAGCACTTCCACGAGTGCGTGAACTACACGCTCCGTTCCGCGAAGGAGATGAAGACCTGGGTCTCCGAATCCGCCGCACAGGAGCTCGCGCTCGCCAATCCATTCGTCGAGGACCAGTCGAACCTCCGCCCTACGCTCGTCCTCGGCCTGCTCGAATCGCTCAAGCTCAACCAGTCCCGCGGCAACAGCGTCGCGCGCCTCTGCGAGACCGGCCGCGTGTTCATGGAGATGAACGGCACCGTGCACGAGTGCGTCGGCGTCGGCTTCATCGTGGCGCACAACCCGAAGGACCGCGCGTGGCTCACCCGTCCCGAGCCGGATTTCTACGCGGTGAAGCGCCACATGGAAATTCTCATGGCGCAAGCCGGGCTCAATCTCGCCGCCCAACCGCTCGTGCCGATCACCGGCGCGTTCTGGGGCTGGCAGGAAGGCCACGCCGCCGCGGCCGGCGAGATGAAGGGTGGTTGGACCGCCCGTTTCGGCCTGCTCAACCTCGCGATGGTCCGCGACGCCGGAGTCGAAGGCAAGGTGTGGGCCGGCATGTTCGCCATCCTCCCCGAGCGCCTCAAGGCCGAGTCCGGTCATCGCCGCTTCCAGAACTTCAGTCTCTTCCCCGCCGCGCTGCGCGACCTCGCGCTGATCGTCGACGCCCCGCGCCATGCCGAGGAGGTGCGCAAACAGCTCCTCAAGGTCGCGCGCCAGGCGGCGCAGAAATTCAGCGTCGAGAGCGTCGAGCTCTTCGACGTGTATCAGGGCGCCGGCCTGCCCGAGGGGAAGAAGAGCCTGGCCTTCTCGCTCTCTTTCCGGTCCGGCGAGCGCACGCTCACTGACGACGAGGTCAACGCCGTCTTTGCCGAGATCCAGAAGAAGATCGCCGCCGACGGCACGATGTCCGTCCGCGCCTGAGCAGCCGCGTCACGTAGTAGTGAAGCCTTCGCCCCGTGCGGGTGGCGTGCCAGCACGCCACCGTTGCGCGCAAGCGCGCCACCTACAGGAATCCGCGCGATAGCGGCGAATTCCGTAGCAGCCGTCGTAAGACGGCTGGCGCAGCGGACGCGAGGCGGACGAATGGCGAATTCGTGGATGCGGCCGACGGTGGAAGTCTCTCTCAGCCGACTTACGTCGGCTGCTACCCAGAGGGGACCGGCGACGATTGTCTTGCCGTAGGTGGCGCGCTTGCGCGCCACGTTCACGCCGCAATCGCAGGCGACGCGACCGACTAGCACGCGAGCCCGCAACTTCCAGTTGAAACCAGGGCCGGCCGCAGCCGGCCCGGCGTCTCAGGCCTCCGCGGCGACGAGCTGGCCGAGGTAGGCGCGCACGTCGGGCGCGACACTCTTCGGGAGGTTCGGCACCGTGAGGAAAAACAGCCAGCTGAGCTCGTTGCGCTGGGCGTCGCTCAACGGACGGTTCGAGCCGTGACGAACCAACTCGAGGTCGGTCATGCCCTCGGACCACCGGACGAGGTAGTCGGAGAGCTGGAATTCGAAGGCCTGGATGCTCTTGTCCGCCAGACTGCGCCAGACGCGCAGGCGGGTCGGCGGGGTGCCGTCGTATTGCTCGAGGCGCAGGCCGGGCACGGATTGCTCGAGCTTGGCGGGGTTCACGAGTTCCAGGGAGCTCGCGAAGGCGGCGGGCTCGACGAGTTGCAGGTAGGCCTCCTCCTTCGCGGCGTCGGGAAACTCGAACTCGAGTCCGCAGGCCGCGCGGCCGCGAACCTGGCGCAGGTTGGCCACGCGGCAGGGCAGCGTCAGCGTGCCGTCGCCGAGCGTGAAGGAGATCTGCCCCGATTGGCCGCGCCGCACCGTGTGTTCCGCCGGCAACTCGACGCTGGCGCCATTGCAGGAAATGTCGATCAGGCGCACGTCGCGTCGCTGTGCATCGAGCCGGAGGGTGATGCGCACCGGGTAGGAATCCCCGACGGGGTAGCGGCTGGAGAGGCGTTTCTCGCGGCTGGCGAGGGGTTCTTGCGAGGCGGGGAAGATACGGTGGAAAAAACGCATGCGGGGAGGCGACCGGCGTTCACCGGGCGGATTGGGCGAAGCGCGCGAGGAACTCGCGGGCGTCGTCCGGAATGGCGGGCGAGAGATTGGGCACGATCCAGCGGAACAGCATGCGGATCTCGCGCGCGTGCGACGCGGAAAGCTGCAGCGTGATGGCCGGGTAACTCTGCCGGGTCTTCTCCTCGAGGACGAACACCTGCAGGTCCGGAAACGCGGCCGCGCCGCGCGCGTAGCACTGGCGCATGCGGTATTCGAAGGCGTTAACCGGTCCGCCCTCGCCGATGCGCCAGAGCGTGAGCAGCGAGTCCTCGCTGCCGTGAAACTGCTCCTTGTGCTGCCCGGGCGTGTCCTGCGTCACGCGCTTGGCCGGCACGGGCCGCAGCGACTCCCCGAGGGCGATGGGTTCGAGCAGCTGCAGGTAGGACTTCTGCGTCGCGGGCTCGGCCGCGGAGAAGGCCATGCCGAGCATCGCGTGGTCGCCTTGCGTGCGGTAGTGGGCGATGGTGCCGCGCTGGACGATGACGAAGTTCTCGATGATGAGCGTCAGCGTGCAGGCGTCGCCGCGCTGCACATACAGCGACGAGGGCACGAGGATGCGCGCGCCGGAGCTGGAGAGGTTGACGACCCGCACGCCCCAGTTGCGCCCGCGGCCGTCGCGGGTGGCGTTCAGGGCCGCGTCCTCGTCGCGGCCATGGGCGTTGAACACGGCCTTGAGGGGAAACTGTTCCCCGACGGTATGGCGCTGCGCGTGGCGTTTTTCCCGTTGCTGGACGGTTTCGTCCTTGAATCCGAGGATGCGGCGGAAGAGCACGGCCGGATTACTAGCGGGAACCGCCGGCGTTTCAAGCCCGGCCCGGCGCCGGGGCGGGTTTCTTCTTCGTGAAACCGGTGCGGGTCATCTCGCCCCAGCTCTGCTGCTTGCGGAAATACTGCCAGATGCCCTCGATGCGCCAGAGCAGGTTGAGCTGGCGGTAGCCGAAGTTCTCCACGATGGCGGCGAAGGCGAGCAGAGCCATGTCGCGCTTGCGGGTGGTCTTGAAGAGCGCGAGCTCGGCGAGCACGAGCGCCATCATGCTGAGAAAGACCCCGTAGAACACGACCACGGCGAAGAACGCCACCATGAACTCGAAGCTGAGGATGCCGGCCCACCAGAAGAGCGGCACGAAGACCAGCCCGAGCAGGTCGAGGAAGGGACCGATGATGTCGAAGACGACGAACATCGGCAGGCCGAGCATGCCGATGCGCCCGTAGCGCCGGTTGAACAGCATGGAGCGGTGGCGCCAGAGCACCTCGCAGAGGCCGCGCTGCCAGCGCGTGCGCTGCCGGCGGAGAATGGTGAGCGACTCCGGCGCCTCGGTCCAGCAGACGGGATCGGGCACGAAGAGGATGTCGTAGGGCTCGCCGCGCTCCTTGAAGTGGCGGTGCAGCTTCACAATCAGTTCCATGTCCTCGCCGACGGTGCCGTGCGTGTAGCCGCCGACGGCGAGCACCGCGCTCCGCTTGAACAGGCCGAATGCGCCGGAGATGATCGACACGGTGTTCATCCGGCTGAAGGACAGCCGCGCGATGAGGAAGGCGCGGAGATACTCGATGACTTGGAAGAGCGGGACCAGCTTCCGCGGCGCGCCCTCGTTGGTGACCATGCCGCCGTGGACCTCGCAGCCGTTGGCGATGCGGATGGTGCCACCGACGGCGATCAGGCGGTGCGGGTGCTCGACGAAGGGGCGCGCGGCCTTGAGGAGCGAGCTGTGGTCGAGCAGCGAGTCGGCGTCGACGCCGCAGACGAGCGGGTGGCGCGCGTAGTTCATCGCGGCGTTCAGCGCGTCGGACTTGCCGCCGTTCTCCTTGTCGATGAAGAGCAGGTTGGGGTAGTCGCGGTGCCGGTAGATGCCGCGGATGGGCTTGCACGGCGCAGGGTGCGGCCGGATCAGCTCCGTGCGCTCGAGCTTGAAGGCTTCGATCACCGCGCGCGCGGTGCCGTCCTTGGAGCCGTCGTTCACGACGATGATCTCGTAGCGCGGGTAGCGCAGCGTGAGCAGCGAGTGGATGTTCTCCACGATCGTGCGCTCCTCGTTGTAGGCGGGGACGAGGAGCGAGATGCCGGGAACGGACTTGGCGCTCATCATCCAGCCCGCGCTGTTGCGGCGTTCCTCGTTGCGCGCGTGGCGGAGCTCGAAGAACGCCATCACGGTCTGCGCCGTGTAGAGCGCGTATTGGATGACGGCGGAGCCGAGCACGAACCAGCCGAAGCCGGCGCCCGCGGCGATGATGGCCTGGCGGAGGGTCTCAGCGTCCATCGGCCCCTCCGGTCGGCGCGAGATCGTTCCAGGCCTGGCGCAAGGGGTCGTCGGCGGTCGCGGCGACCGCGAGCTGCTCGAGCCGGCCGCGGCCCTCGGCGCCGCAATCCGCCAGCGCGGCGGCGGCGTGATAGCGGTCCCACCAAGCGCCTTGGGCGGCGAGGCGCTCGAGCACCGGCAACACCTCCGGGCCGCCGAGCTTGCCGGCGCAGCGTCCCGCGACGTGCCGGACGTCGGCGGACGGGTCGTTCAGACCCTCGAGCACGATGTCCCCGGCGCGCGGGTCGCCGAGTTCGGTGAGGGCGACCCAGGCGGCGGCCCGCACGCGCGGCTGCGGGGCGTGGCGCAGGGAGGCGATGGCTTCGAAGGCCGGGAAAATCTGCAGCCGGGCGAGGGCGAGCGCGAGCATCCGCGTCCATTCCGCCGGCAGGGCTTGCGCCACGAGCAAGGCGGTTGCCTCGGGATGGAGCCGCGCCGGCAGGCGGGCGAGGATCTCGGCGAGGACGAGCGGCGGATCCTCCTCGGAAAAACGCAGCCGCCGCAGGAGGTCCTCGATCGAGTCGATCCGGTCCTTGCGCAACAGCGCGCGCGCGGCGGTCAGGCGCACGGCCGGATCGGCGTCGTCCAGCGCGGCGCGGAGGGCGGCGACGCTGGCGTCGTCCTCGAAGTAACCGAGCACGCCGCAGGCGCGTTGCCGCACGGCGGGCCGGCGGTGAGTCCGGACGTGCTCGAGCGCGGTCTGATGGAAGCCCGCATCGTGGAGGATGCGGATGAGGTTCGCCTGATCCCGGCCCTTCGTCTGGTCGATGAGGCTCTGCAGGACTTGCAGGAGGATCTCGCGTTTCCAGTCGGGGAGGATGTTCAGCTTCAGCGCGGCGGCACCGTAGCCGGAGAGCTGGTCGAGCACGATGCCGGTCAGCTCCTCCTCCGCGGCGGCGGCGCGGCGGGCCTGCCGCAGGCGGCGCGCGCGCACGACGAACACCCCGCACCACACGACCAGCGCCGCGACGGCGAAGGCGACGCTGGCCGCCACAAGGGTGGGGAATAGCTCCGACTCAGAAACGGGTGACGACGCCGACATGCAGTGCGTTGCGGCTGGGCAGGCTGACCGTCCACTCGTGCGTCAGGTCGAGCCGCAGACCGAGGGTGGAGGAAAACTCGCGGTAGGCGCCGCCGAAGATCGCGCGCGTGCGCAGTTCGCGCGTGAAGTCGAACACGGTGCTCGAGAGCGATTCGTAGGTGTCGGCGTAGCCGAGATACCAGCGCCACTGGTCGGCGGGCTCGCCGTCGAGCCGCAGCTGCCAGCCGCTGGTGAAATCGGCGTTGAGGTTGCGCGTCGCCAGCACCTTGGCCGTGAGTGCGAGCCGCTTTTCGAAGTGCTGCGTGGCGCCGAGCCAGAGGCTGTGCACGGTGCCGGGGCCGAAGCCGGCCGCGCGGTAGTCGGCGAGCAGGTAGGTGGCGCCGTGGTGTTCGTCCGCCTCGCGCCAGCGCCAGCTGGCGCCGGCGGACAGCGCGCGCCGCGCCAGGAAGTCGGCCCCGGGCGTGGCGCCGAGCCGCAGCTGGCCGCTGAGCCGGTCGGTGAAGCGGCGGTCGGCGCCGAGCGAGTAGTGCACATCGGTCAACCCGAAGCGCCGCGCGTGTTCGTAGCCGAGGCTGACGCCGCCGCGCCGGTCGAGCGTGTAGCGGAGCGCGGCGTTGAGGCCGCGCCAGTCCTCGCGCGTGTCGCCGGAGAAGGTGCTGAACTCCACGCCGGCATCGAGGCGCCAGCGGCCGGCGCCGCGCACGCTGTCGAGACGTTGGCGGATGTTGCCCGAGTCGGGTTCCAGGGCGAGGGCGCGCTCGTAGTAGCTGCGGGCGTCGGCGAAGCGCTCCTGCAGGCGCTCGACGTCGCCCTGGCCGAGGAGCGCGTCGGTGTTGGACGGGGCGCTGCGCAGGATGTTGCCGTAGACCTCGCTGGCGGCGTCGAGCTGGCGCTGCCAGGTGAGCACGCGGCCGAGCATGTTGAGGGCGTCGAAGTTGTCCGGCTGCTCCGCGAGGATGGCGCGGAAGATCGTCTCGGCGCGCGCGAGCTTGCCCGACCAGGCGAGCACGCGGCCCTGGCCGAGGCGGAGGTCGGTGTCGCGCGGCGCGAGTTGCAGGCCGCGCTCGAAGGTGGCGAGCGCCTCGTCGTAGCGCCCGGCCCAGCCCTGCACGGTGCCGAGGTGGAACAGGTATTCGGCGTTGCCGGGCTCGGCGGTGACGAGTTCCTGGAAGAGGGCGATGGCGCGGGCGTGGTCGCCGGAGCGCTTGACGGCGAGCGCCTCGTCGAAGGTCGGCGCGGCCGGCAGATTGGCGGCGGCGACGAGCAGGAGGGCGAGCAGCAGGCGGGCGTGGCGCGGGGTCATCGGATCAGCTTGCGCACGCGGACGACGAGTTCGTCCGGGCTGAACGGTTTGACCATGTAGTCGGCGGCGCCGGCGTTGAGGCAGCGCACGACGTCCTCCTCTTGGTTCTTGCCCGAGAGCATGAGCACGGGGACGGCGGCGAGGGTGGCGTCGTTCTTCAGGGCGCGCAGCGTGGTGTAGCCGTCCTTCACGGGCATCATGAGGTCGAGGATGACGAGCTGCGGCGCGAACGCGGGGGCGCGGGCGAGGAGTTCCTCGCCGTTGGTGTGGGCCTCGACGGCGAAGCCCTCGCGCTTGAGCTTGAATTCGATGAGCCGGCGCGTGGTCGCATCGTCCTCGGCGGCGAGGATGCGCCGCGGGGTGGAGGCGGGAACAGGGGCGTCCGGCGGGGTCATGTGCGTCCGAGGAAAGGTGGTTCGCTGCGGCGGGTCAATGGTGGCGGCGCGGCGCGGCGGTCCGCGTCCTTGCGTCGGCGGCGAAACGCGCCACGGTGGAGGTCATGCAAGACACGACGCGACACGGCATGAATCGAAGGCAGGCATTGAAGGCAATGGGAGCGGGCGTGGCCCTCGCGGGCCTGGCCGGGTGGGCGCCACAGGCCCGGGCGGAGGCTCGCGCGGCGGGCGCGACGCTCGGGTGGGATCTGCCGCCGTTGCGCTACGACTACGCGGCGCTCGAGCCGCATTTCGACGCGCGCACCATGGAGATTCATCACACGAAGCATCACCAAGCCTACATCACCAACGCGAAGAACCTGCTCAAGGACCACCCCGACCTGCTGGCGCGGGGACCCGAGGCGCTGGTGCGCGACCTCGCGAGCGTGCCGGACGCGATCCGCACGGGCATCCGCAACAACGCCGGCGGACATGTGAACCACGCGTTTTTCTGGGAGCACCTGTCGCCGCAAGGCGGGGGAGCGCCGGTCGGTCGGTTGGCGGACGCCATCGCGGGCGGCTTTGGCTCGTTCGACGAGTTCAAGCAACAGTTCGCCGACGCGGCGATGAAACGTTTCGGCAGCGGCTGGGCCTGGCTGAGCGTGAAGCCCGGCGGCGCGCTCGTCGTGCACTCGACGGCCAATCAGGATTCGCCGCTGATGGAAGGGCTCGCACCGGTGCTCGGTCTCGATGTGTGGGAGCACGCTTACTATCTGCATTACCAAAACCGGCGCGCGGATTTCGTGGCGGCGTTTTGGAACGTCGTCGATTGGCGGCAGGCCGAGGCCAACTTCGTCGCGGCCGCGGACGGCGCCTGAGGCGGGGCATGGATGCGGTGGAAAAAGGTTTCGCGAAGGCCGGCCTCGCCGGCGCGCGGCGGCATCTGTTCCTGTGTCCGGGACCGGATTGCTGCGCCGCGGAGGAGGGGGAGCGCACGTGGCAGCACGTGAAGGCGGAGGTGAAGGCGCGCAGTCTGCCCGTGATGCGCACGAAAGCCGCGTGCCTGCGCCTTTGCGTCGAGGGGCCGTGGCTCGTGGTTTATCCCGAGGGCGTCTGGTATGCGCAGGTGACGCCCGAGCGGTTCGACCGGATCCGCCGTGAACACCTCGAGGGCGGTGTGCCGGTGGCGGAGTGGGTGCGGGCGGTCAATCCGCTGGGCGAGCCGGCCTGAGGAGCGCCGCGACCTCGCCGCGCCGTGCGGCGCTTAATTGTTGGCGATGGCGTCCTCGTCGAGCCCGCCCTGCAGCTTGCGGCGCAGGCGCAGCGACTCGATGTCGAGTTTGAGGCGCGCGGCGAACAGCTGGAGACGGCGGCGGGTGTCGAGTTCCTCGAGCAGGCGCTGCTTGAGGCCGGTGTCCTCGCAGAGGTTGAAAACGGCGATGTCGGCGAACGCATCGAAGTCCTCGATGGTTTCGAGGAATTGGGTCATGCCCTTCGGCGCGGGCGAGCCGAGCCGGCGGCGGACGGCGAGGAGGCGGAGCACCTCGAGGCGCATGATCTCCAGCTGGGTGTGATTGCCGCCGCTGCTGCTGGTCAACGGCCGCACGGCGATCAGCCGGTAGGGCAGTTCGCGGACGATCTCGCTGATTTCGACGCGGCACATGCCCTGCAGCAGGAGGTTGGAGGTGCCATCGTCGGCTTCCTGACAGGCGCGCACGACGCCGAGCGACGCGATGCGATGCGGCGGCTCGACGGCACCGGGTTCGAGCAGGCGGCGCTCGTCGAGCCGCGCGACGACGAAGAGGCGGTTCGACGCGAGCACGTCGCGCAGCATCGTGCGATAACGCGGCTCGAAGATGTGGAGCGGCAGCAGCGATTGCGGAAAAAAGACCGTGTTGGGCAGCGTCATCACGGGCACCACTTCGGGCACGGTCATTGAATCCATGCCGGCAACGTAGGCAGGAGCCGGCGGAAAACAATCCGGGCGTTGCACCGACGGCCCGCGGGCGAGGGGCAGGGCGGCGGGGACGGGCGACGAAACCGGGCCGCGCGCCCAGTGTGACAGGACCGGGTGGGGGAGTGTGACACGGTGGCGCGCATGGTGGTGATTGGGGCGGGGCGTGGCACAGTTTTGAATTATGTAAGAAACTGAAATCGAGATGTTTAAAGATAATCAAGTTCCCGGCATGCGGCCTGCGAAGCGTGCGTATCATGAGCAGAATTCTAGGCATCGACTTGGGCACAACGAACTCGTGCATGGCCGTCATGGAGGGTGGCGAGCCGGTGGTCATCCCGAACGCCGAGGGTGCCCGCACCACGCCTTCCATCGTCGCTTTCACCAAGACCGGGGAGCGCATCGTCGGCCAGGCCGCCAAGCGCCAGGCGGTGACGAACCCGAAGAACACCATTTTCTCCGCCAAGCGCCTCATCGGCCGGAAATTCACCGAGGTCAGCGAAGAGGCCAAGAACCTCCCCTACAAGGTCGTGGCCGGCAAGAACGGCGACGCCTACATCGAGGTGCAGGTCGGCGACAAGACCGAGACCTTCGCGCCGCAGCAGATCGCGGCCTTCGTCCTCGGCAAGCTCAAGGCCGACGCCGAATCCTACCTCGGCGAAAAAGTCACGCAGGCCGTCATCACCGTCCCCGCGTATTTCAACGACGCGCAGCGCCAAGCCACCAAGGACGCCGGCAAGATCGCCGGCCTCGACGTGCTCCGCATCATCAACGAGCCCACCGCCGCCTCGCTCGCCTACGGCCTTGACAAGAAGAAGGACGAGAAGATCGCGGTGTTCGACCTCGGCGGCGGCACCTTCGACGTCTCCATCCTCGAGATCGGCGACGGCGTCTTCGAGGTGAAGGCCACCAACGGCGACACCCACCTCGGCGGCGACAACTGGGACGACGCCATCATCTCGTGGCTCGTCGACAGCTTCAAAAAGGAGAACGGCATCGACCTCCGCAAGGACCCGATGGCCCTCCAGCGCCTCAAGGAAGAGGCCGAGAAGGCCAAGATCGCCCTCTCCTCCGCCACCACCTACGACATCAATCTCCCCTTCATCACCGCCGACGCCTCCGGCCCGAAGCACCTCAACCTCCAGGTCACGCGCGCCAAGATGGAGCAGATCTGCGACTCGCTCTTCGAGCGCTGCAAGCAACCGTTCCAGAACTGCATCAAGGACGCCGGCGTCTCCACCACCAACATCGACGAACTCGTCCTCGTCGGCGGCATGACCCGCATGCCCAAGGTCGTCGAGATCGCCCGCCAGCTCGCCGGCAAGCAGCCGCACCAAGGCGTCAACCCTGATGAAGTCGTCGCCGTCGGCGCGGCCATCCAGGGCGGCGTCCTCAAGGGCGAAGTCCGCGACGTCCTCCTCCTCGATGTCACCCCGCTCACCCTCGGCATCATGACCGCCGGCGACGTCGCCACGCCCATGATCCCGCGCAACACTACGATCCCGACCAAGAAGGCGCAGGTGTTCTCGACCTACTCTGACAACCAGCCTGGCGTCGAGATCGTCGTCCTCCAGGGCGAGCGCCCGATGGCCCGCGACAACAAGACCCTCGGCACCTTCAAGCTCGACGGCATCCCGCCGGCCCCGCGCGGCACGCCGCAGATCGAAGTCACCTTCGACATCGACGCCAACGGCATCCTCCACGTCACCGCCAAGGACCTCGGCACCGGCAAGGACCAGAAGATCACCATCCAAGGTTCCTCCGGCCTCACCAAGGAAGAGGTCGAGAAGATGACCCGCGAAGCCGAGGCCAACGCCGCCGAGGACGCCAAGCGCAAGGAAGCCGCCGAGGCCAAGAACCAGCTCGACACCACCATCTACCAGCTCGAGAAGACCCTCAAGGACGCGGGCGACAAGCTCCCCGCCGACGTGAAGGGCAAGATCGAGACCGCCCTCGCCGACGCCAAGAAGGACCTCGAATCCGCCGACGTCGCCCGCATGAAGGCCGCGCTCGAAAATCTCCAGAAGGTCGGCGCCGAACTCTACCAGCAGGCCCAAGCCGCCGCCGGCGCCGCCGGTGCCGCGGACGCCGGTCCGCAGTCCACCACCACCGGCGACGCCTCCTCCGAGCCCAAGAAGGCCAAGAAAGTCGACGGCAAGGTCGTCGATGCCGACGTCGAGATCGTCGACGAGGAGAAGAAGTAAGCCACCCCTCACCCGCGAACCCGCGCCGCACCAGCGACCGGGTTCGCCGCATTTTCCCCAACCAACTCCAACCCAAAAAACCACTAAACCAATATGGCTAAAGTGAACATCAAACCCATCGGTGATCGCGTGCTCGTGCAGCACATCGAGGAAAAAGAGCAGGTCCGCGGCGGGATCATCATCCCGGACAGCGCCAAGGAAAAGCCCCAGGAGGCCAAGGTCATCGCCCTCGGCACCGGCAAGCGCGACGAGAACGGCAAGGTCACGCCCTTCGAAGTCAAGGTCGGCGACCGCGTGCTCATCTCCAAATACGGCGGCACCGAGGTGAAGATCGAGGACCAGAAGTTCACCCTCGTCCGCGAGGACGACATCCTCGGCGTCATCGCCTGAGGCGCTTCGCGCATCTCCAATCTGAAATCTCCAATCTCAAATCCCTAAAAATATCATGGCAGCCAAACAGCTCATCTTCGACGAAGTCGCTCGTCAGAAACTCCTCCGCGGCGTCGAGATCCTCTCCCGCGCCGTCAAGGTCACCCTCGGCCCCAAGGGCCGCAATGTCGTTATCGACAAGAAATTCGGTTCCCCGACCGTCACCAAGGACGGCGTCACCGTCGCCAAGGAAGTCGAGCTTCCCGATCCCTACGAGAACATGGGCGCGCAGATGGTGAAGGAAGTCGCCTCCAAGACCAACGACAGCGCCGGCGACGGCACCACCACCGCCACCGTCCTCGCCGAGGCCATCTACAAGGAAGGCCTCAAGAACGTCACCGCCGGCTCCAACCCGGTCTACCTCAAGCGCGGCATCGACAAGGCCGTCGAGGCCGCCGTCTCCGAGCTCGGCCGCATCTCCAAGAAGGTCAACGCCACCGAGGAGATCCGCCAGGTCGCCACCGTCTCCGCCAACTGGGACACCGAGATCGGCAACATCATCGCCGAGGCCATGGAGAAGGTCGGCAAGGACGGCACCATCACCGTCGAAGAGGCCAAGTCCATCGAGACCACCCTCGACGTCGTCGAAGGCATGCAGTTCGACAAGGGCTACCTCTCGCCCTACTTCGCCACCAACATGGAGGCCATGGAGGCCGTCCTCGAGGACGCCTACGTGCTCATCCACGAGAAGAAGATCTCCAACCTCCAGGAGTTCCTCCCGCTCCTCCAGACCGTCGCCAAGACCGGCAAGCCCCTCCTCGTCATCGCCGAGGAAGTCGAGGGCGAGGCCCTCGCCGCGCTCGTCGTGAACAAGATCCGCGGCACCCTCAACATCTGCGCCGTCAAGGCCCCCGGCTTCGGCGACCGCCGCAAGGCCATGCTCGAGGACATCGCCATCCTCACCGGCGGCAAGTGCATCACCGAGGACCTCGGCCTCAAGCTCGAGAACCTCACCCTCTCCGATCTCGGCCGCGCCAAGCGCATCGTCGTCGACAAGGAGAACACCACCATCGTCGAAGGCTCCGGCAAGTCCTCCGACATCCAGGGCCGCGTGAAGCAGATCCGCCGCCAGATCGACGAGACCACCAGCGACTACGACCGCGAGAAGCTCCAGGAGCGCCTCGCCAAGCTCGCCGGCGGTGTTGCCGTCATCAATGTCGGCGCCGCCACCGAGGCCGAGATGAAGGAGAAGAAGCAGCGCGTCGAGGACGCCCTCCACGCCACGCGCGCCGCGGTCGAGGAAGGCATCGTCGCCGGCGGCGGCGTCGCCCTCCTCCGCACCTCGAAGGCCATCGACGCCCTCAAGCTCGAAGGCGACGAGGCGCTCGGCGCCCAGATCGTGCGCCGCGCGATCGAGCACCCGCTCCGCCAGCTCTGCGCCAACGCCGGCGTCGAAGGCTCCGTCATCGTGAAGGAAGTCCTCTCCGGCAAGGGCCAGAACCTCGGCTACAACGTCGCCACCGGCGAGTTCGAGGACCTGGTCAAGGCCGGCGTCGTCGACCCGACCAAGGTCACCCGCACCGCCCTCCAGAACGCCGCGTCCATCTCGGGTCTGCTGCTCACCACCGAGTGCATGATCACCGAGATCCCGGAGAAGGAGAAGGCCCCCGCCATGCCCCCCGGCGGCGGCATGGGCGGCATGGACTACTAAGTCCAAGCCTCGACACTCCAAACCACTTCAAGGCGCGCTCTCCGGAGCGCGCCTTTTTTTTCACCTAAATTCAGGCGGTTCTTCGCGGTGTCGCGCGCCTGCCGCGCCGTATGCTCAAGGCGCTTCCGGGTCGCGGGCCGTTTCGCCGGAGAATCCTACGCCATGACCACTGCTCCCGCCCCTCTACGCGCACTCGGTGCGGTGCTCGCCCTGTCCACGCTCATTGCCTTCGGCGCCGATCGGGCGCCCGAGTCCGCGGCGCGGCGCCACGCCGAGCTCCGCGCCGAGATCGCGCGGCACGATGCGCTGTATTTCCGCGCGGCCCGGCCGGAAATCAGCGACGCCGAATACGACGCGCTCCGTCGCGAGTTGCGCGAACTCGAGCAGCGCCATCCCGACCTTGCCGCGACCCAGATCGCGCCCGGCGACGACCGCACCGGGCGCTTCCCCACGCATGCGCACCTCACCCCGATGCTCGGCCTCGACAAGAGCCACACCGAGGCCGAGCTGAGGAAATTCCTCGCCCGCGTGCGCCGCGCCGCCGGCGCCGATCCGGTCACCTGGATCATCGAACCGAAATTCGACGGCCTCGCCGTCAGCCTCGTCTACGAGGACGGCACACTCCGCCGCGCCGTGACCCGCGGCAACGGCGCCGAGGGCGACGTCGTGACCGACAATCTCCTCGAGTGCGCGCCGGTCCCGCGCCAGCTTGCCCGCGACCACGGCCCGGTGCCGCGGTGGGTCGAGATTCGCGGCGAGGTCTACCTCGCCCAGGCCGAGTTCGACCGCCTGAATGCCGACCGCCGCGCCGCCGGCGCCGAGATCTTCGCGCACCCGCGCAACCTCGCCGTCGGCACACTCAAATCCCTCGATGCCGCCGAGCGCGCCGGACGGCGCCTGTCGTTCGTGGCCTTCGGCTGGGGCGCGTGGGAGCCGGCGGCGGACGCGCCGGCCTCGCAACAGCACCTGCTCCGCCGCCTCGGCGCTTGGGGTTTCGAGACGCCCGAACTGCACGTGGCCTCCGGCGAGGAGACGGTCTGGGGCATTGCGCGCGCCATGGAGCGCGGGCGGATTGATTTTCCCGCTCCGCTGGATGGCGTCGTCGTGAAAGTCGACGATGTCGCCCTGCGCGCGCGGCTCGGCGACTCGCGCACGGCGCCGGCGTGGGCCATCGCGCACAAGTTCGAGCCCGCGCGCGCCGAGACGCGCCTCCGCGCCATCGTCCTGCAGGTCGGCCGGACGGGCACGATCACACCGGTGGCCGAGCTCGAGCCGGTGGTCATCGGCGGCGCCACCATCGCCCGCGCCACGCTGCACAACCGGCGCGAGATCGAGCGGCGCGACTATCGCGTCGGCGATATCGTGCGCGTCGAGCGCGCCGGCGAAGTCATTCCCCAGCTCGTTGGCGTCAACCTCGCGCGGCGTCCCGCGGACAGCGTGCCCTTCGAGTTCCCCGGCGGCTGCCCGGCCTGCGGCACGGCGCTCGAGCCCGAGGGCGAGGCCAACCTGCGCTGCCCGCAGCGCGCCTGCCCCGCGCAAATGAGGCGCCGCGTGGAGCACTTCGTGTCGGCCGCGGCGCTGGACCTGCGCGGGTTCGGGCCGGCCCTGGCGGCGGCCCTGGTCGATCGCGGGCTCGTGCGCGACCTCGACGATCTCTACCGCCTCCCGCCGGGGGAGCTGCCACCCAAGGTGCAGGAGCAGCTGGAGCGGAGCAAACAGGCGGAAGGGTGGCGCTTCATCGCGGGGCTCGGCCTGCCGGAAATCGGCGGAGCGAATGCGCGCAAGCTCGCGCAGCACTGCCGGAGTCTCGAGGCCTTGGCCGCGGCGGACGAGGCGGCGCTGCGCGCCGCCGGGCTGACGGAAAGCGCGGCCCGCGCCGCGGCGGCGGAGTTGCGGCGGCCGGAGACACAGCGCGTGCTCGCGGCGTGGCGCGCGGCCGGGGTCGCCCCGCGCTGGCCGGACGACCGTGGCGCGCTCGCCGGAAAATTCTTCGTCTTCACCGGCACCTTCCAGCGCATCGAGCGCGCCGAGGCCGAGCGCCGCGTGCGCGCGGCCGGCGGACGCGTGCAATCGGCCGTGAGCCGCCACACGAGCTACGTCGTGGCCGGCGAGGGCGGGGGACGCAAACGCGAGGAAGCGCAGCGGCTCGGCGTGCCGGTGTTGGACGAGGAGGCGTTCCTTGCCCTGCTCCCGCCGGCCGGTCTGGACTGAGGCTGAGCCGGCGCCAGGGGGAAATTTCGCCTTCGCCTCGGCGGCGCCGGCGTATTGGCTGGATGCATGAAAGTCATCTTTCTCGGCACCGGCACCTCCCAGGGCGTGCCGATGATCGCGTGCGGATGCGCCGTCTGCACCTCGGCCGACCCGCGCAATCATCGCACGCGGGCCAGCATCCACGTCGAGATGGACGGCTTGCACGTGCAGGTCGATGCGACGCCGGAGTTCCGACTCCAGTGCCTGCGCGAAAAGGTGGAGAAACTCGACCTGTTCATCCTCACCCACGGCCACGCCGACCACATCACGGGCATGGACGACCTGCGGCGGTTCTGCGACCTGATCGGCGGCAACGCGCTCACGGTCTACACGACGGACGAGGGCATGGCGCGCGTGCTGGCGATCTTCCCCTACGCCATCGCGGAGCGGCCGGTGTCGCGCGGGTATGCGGCGTTCAAGCTGGACTGCATGCCCGCGGCGCTCGAACTGTCGCAGGGCACGATCCGCTCGACGCTGCTGCCGCACGGTGGCGTCAACACGCTCGGCCTCGTCTTCGAGGAGAAATCCTCCGGAAAGCGATTCGTCTACTACAACGACTGCAAACGCGTGCCGCGCGAAGCGGTGGAACTGGCGCGCGGGGCCGAGGTCGTGGTGCTCGACGGTTTGCGTCCGGAGCCGCACCCGACGCACATGAACATCGATGAAGCCTGCGCCGCCGCGGCCGAGATCGGCGCACCCACGACCTACCTCACGCACCTGACGCATGCCATCGATCACGACACCTGGAGCCGTCGCTTGCCCGCCGGCGTGCATCTCGCGTATGACGGGCTCCGGCTTCGCCTCTGAAACCCGCGCTCCCCCTGCTGTCTCCCGCTTCGCCATGACGCGTTTCCTCCTTCCGGCCCTGCTCCTCCTCGCCGCGGGCGTGCCTTCCGCCGCGGGCAAGACCGTCCTGCGGGTCGGCTATTTTCCCAACATCACGCACGCCCAGGGCGTCATCGGCGCTCACGGCACGCGCGAGGGACGCGGCTGGTTCGAGCAACGCCTCGGCCCCGACGTGGAGATCCAGTGGTTTGCCTTCAACGCCGGACCGAGCGCGATGGAGGCGATCTTCGCCGGCTCGCTCGATCTCACCTACGTCGGCCCGAATCCCGCGCTCAACGCCTACATTCGCTCCAAGGGCGCTGAGGTGCGGCTGCTCGCCGGCGCAGCCGAGGGCGGCGCGGCTCTCGTCGTGCGCGGTGACGCCGGCATCGCGACCGCGGCGGATTTCAAGGGGCGGCGCGTCGCCACGCCGCAGCTGGGCAACACGCAGGACGTCGCGGCTCGTGCGTATTTCAAGGCGCAGGGTTTTCGCCTCACGCCGACGGGCGGCGAGGTGCTCGTCGTTCCCACGGCAAATCCCGATCAGTTGACGCTCTTTCAGGCGCGCCGGATTGACGCCGCGTGGACGGTCGAGCCGTGGGTGACGCGCCTCGTGCAGGAGGCCGGCGGTCGCATCCTCCTCGAGCAACGGGACACGCTCACGACCATGCTGGCGTCGAGCGTGCGCTTCCTGCGCGAGAAGCCGGAGCTGGCGGAGCGATTTCGCACCGCCCACGCCGAACTCACCGCCTGGCTGAACGCGCATCCGGACGAGGCGAAGACGCTGGTGCGCGCCGCGCTCTCGGCCGAGGTCCGCCGCGAGGTTCCGGCCGCGCTGGTCGAGGAGGCGTGGGGCCGGCTCGTCTTCACCAGCGAGCTCCGCACCGACCAGCTCGCCGGACTCGTGCGCGATGCCCAGAGCGTCGGTTATTTGCGCGACGCCATCCCGCTGGACCGTCTAGTCTCCGGCAAACCATGACCTCCTCCGCGCCCGCCTCCGCGAAGATCGCCGTGCAGCAAGTCGGCAAGGGCTTCGCCGGCCGCCGCGGCTGGACGCAGGCGCTCGACGATGTCTCGCTGCAGGTCGAGGAGGGCGAGTTCGTGTGCCTCCTGGGTCCGAGCGGCTGCGGGAAGTCCACGCTGCTCAATCTCATCGCCGGCCTGGAACAACCCGAGCAGGGCGGCGTGAGCGTCGACGGCGACCCCGTGCGCGGTCCGGATCGGGCGCGCATGATGATGTTCCAGGAGTCCGCGCTGTTCCCGTGGCTCGACGTGCTCGGCAACGTGATGTTCGCGCTGAAGCTCAAGCCCGGCCTGCGCAACCGCGAGCGTCGCGAGGCGGCGCTGAGCTTCCTCAAGCTCGTGGGCCTCGAGACCTTCGCGGAGGCGCACGTCCACGAGCTTTCCGGCGGCATGAAGCAGCGCGTGGCGCTGGCGCGCGCCTTGGCGCCGAACCCGCGCGTGCTGCTGATGGACGAGCCTTTCGCGGCGCTCGACACGCTGACCCGCGCCCAGCTCTACGGCGACCTTCAGCGCATCTGGCAGGCGCGTCATGTGACGGTTGTCTTCGTCACGCACAACGTCCGCGAGGCCGTCTGCCTCGGCGACCGCGTGGTCGTCATGTCGCCGCACCCGGGGCGCATCGCGGGCGAGTTTCGCGTCGGACTCCCGCGGCCGCGCGACATCAACGCCGTCGACGTGGCCGGGCTCGCCGCCGAAATCACGGCGACGATGAAGCAATCGGCCTTCGACCGCCGGGAGGGAGGCGCATGAGGCGCTACCTGACCGCGACGCTGTTCTTCGCCGCGCTGATCGCGCTGTGGCAGTGGGCCTGCCTGCGCGAGATCTGGTCGCCGGTGCTCGTGCCGTCGCCGCTGGCGGTGGCGCAGTATCTGTGGTCGGGGCTGCTGGACCTGTCGCTGGCCGAGGCGACGTGGGTGACGATGAAGCGGCTGCTGATCGGGTATTTCGCCGGCCTGCTGGCGGGAGTGCCGCTGGGTCTGCTCACGGCGCGCTTCCGCTTCCTGCACGATACGCTCGGCGTGCTGGCGCTCGGGCTGCAGGGGTTGCCGAGTGTGTGCTGGGTGCCGCTGGCGCTGCTGTGGTTCGGCCAGACGGAGGCGGCGATGCTCTTCGTCGTGGTGATGGGCACGTTGTGGTCGGTGGTGCTCGCGGCGGAGAGCGGCGTGCGGAACGTCAATCCGCTCTACGTGCGCGCAGCGCGGACGATGGGCTCGCGCGGGCTGCACCTGTGGCTGATGGTGATCCTGCCCGCCTCGCTGCCCTTCATCGTCAGCGGCATGAAGCAGGGCTGGGCCTTCGCCTGGCGCTCGCTGATGGCGGCGGAGATCTTCGTCACGATCATCACCGGCTTCGGCCTCGGTCACCTGCTGCACTACGGCCGCGAGTTGCACGCAATGGAGCAGGTCATCGGCATCATGCTTGTCATCATTTTCATCGGCCTGGCGGCCGACAAGGTGCTGTTCTCTCCGTGGGAGAACTGGCTGCACCGCCGGTGGGGCACGAACAAGGCGGCGTGATGAGGTTGCGGCCTGCCGGTCTTCGACCCAAGGTCGCGCCATGTCATTCCCGACCTTGCCCGTTCTCCGCATTGTGATCGTCGGGGCCGGTTTCTCCGGCGCGATGGTGGCGGCGAATCTGGCGCGGCTGGCGTCCCGGCCCGTGCGGGTGACATTGGTTGAGGCGGCGGGCGAATGCGGTCGCGGGGTCGCCTACCGCCGTGGCCCCGAGTGCCATGTGCTGAATGTCCCGGCCGCGCGGATGAGTGCGTGGCCGGATCACCCCGAGGATTTTCTCGGCTGGGCGCGGCGCCAGGAGGGCGGAGGAACGGTGGAGCCGGGGAGCTTTTTGCCCCGGGCACTTTACGGGCGATATGTGCGCGAGACGTGGGAAGAGGCGCGTCAGAGTGCCGGAGCCGGATTCGTCGGCGAGGTCGTGTCGGACGAAGTCGTCGCCATCGAGCCACAGGCTGCGGAGCGGGCGGTGCGACTGCGCAGCGGACGCACGCTCGCAGCGGACCATGTCGTCCTCGCGATCGGCAACCTGCCGAGCGCGCCATTGTTTGCGGTCGCCGGTGTGACGGAGGGTGGCGTGGACTCGCCGTGGCTCGAAACGAGCCGCCCCTCCGCCGCTAATCCGGATGACGAAATTCTGATCGTCGGTTCGGGACTGACGGCGGCGGACATGCTGCTGGGCTTGCTGGAAGAGGGGCACCAAGGGCGCATCCATGTCCTCTCGCGGCGTGGGCTGCGCCCGCACCGCCATGCGACAGTGGCACCCACCGAATCGCCCTTCGCCTCCGGGTCATTGCCCCGCACCGCGCGCGAGGCCTTGCAGGCGGTGCGCCGGCGCGTGCGGGAATTGGAGCGCAGCGGCGGCGATTGGCGCGCCGTGGTCGATTCGCTGCGTGGCCAGACCCCCGCGCTCTGGGCGGCGTGGGACGACAACGAGCGTGCGCGCTTTCTGCGGCACTTGCGTCCTTTCTGGGAGGTCCACCGCCATCGTCTGGCCCCGGCGATGGCGGAGAGGATCGAAGCCCGGGTGGCCTCGGGGATGGTCCGGTTTCATGCCGGCTCGCTGACCGCGCTCGAATCGATTTCCGACGGATACCGCGTGACCTTCCGCATCCGCGGCACAGAGCGGAGCGGGCAGATGCGGGTGGCCCGCATCATCAACTGCACCGGACCGAGCACGGATTACGTCGCCGATTCCCGGCCGCTCTTGCAGGACTTGCAGAGTCGTGCGCTGGCCAGTCCCGGTCCGGCCGGACTCGGCTGGCGGACCGATGCGGCGGGCCGTTTGGTCGATCGCTCCGGCCGGGTTCTACCTTGGCTGCACACGCTGGGAGCCCCGCGGAAGGGGATGTTGTGGGAGACCACCGCCGTGCCGGAGCTGCGCCAACAGGCCCGGGCCCTCGCCGAGCGGCTGTTGGCCTGACCCGGCTTAAAACGGCCAGAACAGCGGGATGAGCCAGAGCGCGCCGGCGAAGTAGATCAGATTCAGCGGCACGCCGATCTTCAGGAAGTCGGCGAACTTGTAGCCGCCGATGCCGTAGACGTAGGTGTTCGTCTGGTAGCCGATGGGGGTGGCGAACGATGCCGAGGCCGCGACGCACAGCGCGATAAGGAAGGGCTTCGCGTCGACGCCGAGTTGCGCGGCGAGGCTGATCGCGAGCGGCGCCATCAGCGCGGCGATGGCGTTGTTGGACAGGATCTCCGTCAGCGTCGTCGCCACGAGGTAGATGGCCGCCAGCATGATGATCGCGCGGTGCTCGGGCGGGGCGAATTGGTCGACCAGCCAGAGGATCTTCTGGATGAGGAAGGCCGACGTGCCGGTGTCCTGCATGGCGAGCCCGACGGCGAGCATGCCCCAGATGAGGAAGAGGAGGTTCCACTCGACGGCGCGGTAACCGTCCTTCGGCTTGAGGCAGCCGGTGAGGAAGATGACGACGCAGGCGAGGATGGCGGCGACCTCGACGGCCAGCCAGCCGACGCTGGAAGTGATGACGACCGCCGTGATGCTGCCGAGGACCGTGGCCATCTGCCACCGTGCGGTGCGCGACGGCACCGGCGGACGGTCGACGAGGAGCAATTCCCCGCTGCCGCGGAGATTCTCGACCGCCGGCTCGGTGCCCATGACGAGCAGGATGTCGCCGAAACGCAGGCGGAGGTCGCCGACGTGCTCACGCAGTTGTTCGCCCTGGCGGTGCACGGCGAGGACGACGACGCGATGGTGCTGCAGGAAGTCGATTTCCCGGACGGTGCGGCCGATGAATTCGGAGTTGGGGCCGACGACACATTCGACGAGCGCGCCCTCGTGGGCGGAGATCTGGCTGAGCGGGAGATTGAGCTCGGCCGTGAGGTCGAGGCCCTCGATGGAGCGGGCGTGGGCGACGCCCTTGGGGCGGCAGGCGAGGTAGAGCCGGTCGCCGGCGGCGAGTTTCGTCCCGGCGTCGAGATCGAGCGGCACGTCGTGACGGACGAGTTCGAGGACGCGGACGCCGCGGGTCGGCACGAGGCCCGCCTGCGCCAGCGTCTGGCCGACGGCGGCGGCGCCGGGCTGGACGAACATTTCGGTCAGGTATTCGCGGGTTTCCTCCGCCGCGGCCGCGGCGCCGGCGGTGCGGGTCGGCAACAGTTTCCAGCCGAGGACGCCGAGGTAGAGCGTGCCCACCGCCATCAGCGGCAGGCCCACGTGCGCGAGTTCGAACATCGTGATCGGTGCCACGCCCTGCTCGCGCGCGATGCCGGCGACGAGCAGGTTGGTGCTGGTGCCGATCAGCGTGCAGGTGCCGCCCATGACGGCGGCGTAGGAGAGCGGGATGAGGAGCTTCGAGGGCGCAAGCTTCATGCGGGCGGACATCGCGAGGATGATCGGCACCATGACGACGACCACGGGCGTGTTGTTGACGAAGGCCGAGATCGCGCCGACACCGAGCACGAGCAGCATGACGACCGTGAACCAGCTCCAGCCCACCAGGCCTTGGAGCGCGGCGGCCAGGCGGTCGATCACGCCGCACCGCACCAGGGCGGCGCTGAGGATGAACATGGCGCCGATGGTCAGCGGGGCGGGGTTGGAGAGGACGCTGAGGACGCGCTCCTGCGGCAACACCCCGGTCACGAGCAGCACGGCGAACAGCGTCAGCGCGGTGACGTCGGGCGGCACCTTCTCCTTCACAAACATGGCGACGGCGAGCGCGAGCAGGCCGAGCACGAAGGCAATTTCCCAAGTCATCGGGCGCGGAGCCTAGCCACGGCGGGCCGCGCGACCAGCAAAAGCGTCCGCAGGGTTCAGGCGTAGCGCCGCGGCTCCGATTCGCGATACCAGCGATAGAAGGAGATCGCGAAGGCGCAGATCATCACCGCCATGCCGCCGAGCTTCATCATGACGCCGGCGAGCAGTTGGTCGTCCTTCGGGCTGAACCCCTCGATGATGCGCGGCGCGAACTCATAGGTCGGATAGAGGATGTCCGTGGAGAAGGTGATGTAGGCGAACACGGGGGTCATGCCGATGGTGACACCGAGGTAGTAGAACATCTGCCACGCATACGGCGTCGGGGGGAATTCGCGCGACGGACTGCAGACCGGCCACCAGAGGAAGAGCGCGGCGCCGAAGAAGCAGAAGTGCTCGATGATGTGCACGGTGCGATCCTGCAAGGCCCAGTCGTAGAGAAAGGGGAAGTGCCAGCAGGAGATGACGACGCAATAGGTGACGCCGCAGACGACGGGGTTGGTGAGGATGCGCAGCAGCGTGCGGAGCGCGGGGCGGGCGGTGATGGGGCGCACCGTCCATTCCGGCAGGCCGAGGAGGAAGAGGATCGCGGCCGGGTAGATGATCAGCTGGTGCTGGAGCATGTGGGCCGAGAGGAGGAAGCGCTCGCCGGCCTGGTCGAGCGGAGAGCCGACGGCCAGGTAGAAGATCACGAGCGCGCCGTAAAACATCAGGGCCCGGCGCGTCGGGTAGGGCGTCTCCGGCGCGAGGCGGTCGCGCAGCGGTCCGGTGACGACGGCATAGAGCCAGCCGAGCAGGATGATGCCGCCGATGAGGAAGGGTTCGTTGTGCCAGTGTTTCCAGTCGATCATGGCCGGGCGAGGACGCGTGCGGGCTGAACCAAAGCCAGAAACACGTCGCACGCGAGCCGCATCCGCCGCCCCCGAAAAACAAAAAGCCGCGCGGTGGGCGCGGCTGGGGGAAGGGAGCGGCGGCGGGCCTCAGAGGAGGAGGCCGATGACCGAGGTCAGCGGCTTGCTCGCCTCGGCTCCAAACAGGAGCAGCAGCGCCCACATCGTGCCGCCGGCGAGGACGAGCCCGATGAAGAACAGGATCGTGCAAAACACCTTATCCCACTTCAGGTGCATGAAGTAGAAAATGACGTAGAGGAACTTGATCGCGGAGAGCGCGACCAGGCCCGTCACGATCAGCCATTTGGCGAAGGGCAGGTAGATCAGCACGATCTCGATGCCGGTGATGACACCGAGGAGCATCGCGATCTGGACGTAGATGTGGAACTTGCTCGGTTCGTGGTGGCCGTGGGCGTCGGCGGTGGGGGCGTGAGCGGACATGGGCGGAGGCTTAGAGGTATTCGAGCAGGTAGACGGCCGTGAAGATCACGATCCAGACGATGTCGACGAAGTGCCAGTAGAGGCCGATCGCCTCGACATCGATGGCGTTGCGCTCGCCGAAGTCGACGGCGGCGCGGTCGCGGGCGAACCAGATCATGAGACCCGAGGCGCCGAGCAGGCCGAGCAGCGCGATGAGGTTCGAGCTGAGGAAGGAGCCGAGGGCGATCTCGCCCTTCACCAGGCTGATGCCGGCCGGAACGACGAGGATAAAGGTGATGGCCATCACCGCGCAGATGGCGGCGACGTGGAGGAAGGTCTTCGCCAGCTCGCCGAGGCCGCCGCTGTCGGGGGAGGCGGACTTGAAGGAGCGGACATACATCAGGCCGAGCAGGAGCACGCCGATGGCCACGTGCGTGCCGTGCGTGCCGGTGAGCGTGTAGAAGGTGGACCCGAAGAGGCTGTTCGTGAGGGTCATCTTCTTGTCATGCACGAAGTGCACGAACTCGTAGACCTGGCACCCGAGGAAGATGCAGCCGAAGAAGATCGTCACGAGGATCGAGTTGCGCATCGAGCGCACCTGGCCGCGCTGGATGGCGTTCACGGCGAGCGCCATCATGAGCGACGACATGAGGAGGATGAACGTCGAGAACGACGTCAGCTCGATGTCGAAGATCTGCGTGGGCTCGTGGGTGCCCGGGGGCGGGTTGATGCGGTAGACGAGGTGCGTGGAGATGAGCGCCCCGAAGAACATGCAGTCCGAGGCAAGGAAGGCCCACCAGAGGAGCTTCTTGTTCGGAATGCCCGTCGTGGTGGACGGGTCGTGATGGTGGTCGATGGCGCCAGCGGCGGCGTGACTGCTCATGGGTAAGGTGTGCTCGGTTGCGGCTTAGTGGCGCGAGACGGTCTCGTTGCCCTTCTCGTCGATGTGGATGTGGTAGCCGCCCGGGCCTTCGAGGGCCCAGAGGTAGCAGCTGAGGAAGAGGATGCCGACGCCGACGAGGGCGAGTTCCGTGTTGTAGAACGCGAAGGCCAGCGCACCGATCAACAGGCCGATCGAGGCGAAGAGCGGATACCACGACTGGTCCGGCATGTGGATGCCGCCGTGCGCGGCCTCGGCCTTCATGTGCTCGGCCTGTTCCTTGGCGATCTCCTCCTTATGATGCTTCTCATACCAGTAGGCATCGCGGGCGTGAATCGTCGGGATGGCCTTGAAGTTGTATTCCGGCGGCGGCGAGGGGATGGACCACTCGAGCGTGCGGCCGTCCCACGGGTCGTTGCCGCATTTCTCGCCCTTGAAGTAGGTGTAGATGAGGACGGCGAAGTAGGTGAAGATGCCGATGCCGAGGACGTAGGCGCCCATGGTGGCGATGAAGTTGCCCTCGTTCCAACCCATGTTGGCGTCGTAGGTCCAGGTGCGGCGGGGCATGCCGTTCAGGCCGAGGAAGTGCATCGGGAAGAACGTCACGTTGAAGCCGATGAAGATGATCCAGAACGACAGCTTGCCCCAGAATTCCGGCACGAGCTTGCCGAAGAACTTCGGGAACCAGTAGTGGATCGCGGCCAGCAGCGCGAAGGTGGCGCCGCCGATCAGCACGTAGTGGAAGTGGGCGATGACGAAGTAGGAGTCCTGCTGCTGGGCGTCGGCCGGGGCGGCGGAGTGCATGACGCCGGAGAAGCCGCCGAGCATGAACATCCAGATGAAGCCGAGGGCGAACATCATCGGCGTGCGCGTCATGATGTGGCCGCCCCAGAGCGTGCCGATCCAGTTGAAGATCTTCACGCCCGTCGGCACCGCGATCGCCATGGTGGCGATGGCGAAGGCCGCCGTGGCCACCGTGCCCATGCCGGTGGTGAACATGTGGTGCGACCACACGCCGAAGCCGATGAAGCCGATGGCGACGCCCGAGAAGACGACGATCGGGTAGCCGAAGAGCGGCTTGCGGGAGAACGTCGGGAGGATCTCCGAGACGTAGCCCATCGGCGGGAGGATGAGGATGTAGACCTCCGGGTGGCCGAAGATCCAGAAAAGGTGCTGCCAGAGGATGGGCTGGCCGCCGCCGGCCGCCTCGAAGAACGACGTGCCGAAATGGCGGTCGAACATCACCAGCACGAGCGCGATGGCGATGGCCGGCAGGGCGAGGATGAGGAGGAAGCTCGTGACGAGCGACATCCAGGTGAACACCGGCAGGCGCATCATCGTGAGGCCCGGGGCGCGCATGTTGATGATCGTGACGATGAAGTTCAGCGAGGCCACGATCGACGACACACCGAGCACCTGCAGGCCGAGGATCCACAAGTCAGTGGAGGCGTCGGGCGAGAAATTCTTGGAGGTCAGCGGGGCGTAGCCGAACCAGCCGATGTCCGGCGCGCCGGCCTTGATCGACGGGAACACGTAGGAGAGCCAGCCGACGTTGAGGATGATGGCGCCGGCGACGAAGACCCAGAGCGAGAAGGTGTTCAGGCGGGGGAACGCGACGTCGCGTGCGCCGATCTGCAACGGGATGAGCAGGTTGAAGAACGCGGCGTTCAGCGGCATGACCGCGAGGAAGATCATCGTCGTGCCGTGCATCGTGAACAGCTCGTTGTAGAACTGCGCGCTGATGAAACGGTTGTTCGGCACCATGAGCTGCGTGCGGATGAGCAGCGCCTCGAGGCCGCCGACGAGGAAGAAGAAGATCGCGAAGCCGGCATACATCAGGCCGATCTTCTTGTGGTCGACGGTGGTGAGCCAGCCGACGAGGCCGGTCTTGGCCATCGGACGCGGCAGCAGCGCGATCGGCTTCGGGGCGGCGTGTTCGCCGCCGTGGTAATCGGATTTAGCCAGTGCTTGGGCCATGGTGGGTCGGGAGGTGTGCGTTAAAGAGGGAGGGTGGGGATCACTTCAGGCTGAGGAGGTAGGCCACGAGCGCCTTGGTCTCGTCGTCGCTGAGCGTGAAGAGAGGCTTGCCCGTCGTCGTGTCGACGTAGCCGCCGTGATACATCTTGTTGCCGGGTTTGAAATACTCCGGGTCCTTGATCCACTGGAACATGCGCTCGGGCGTGTTCTCGAGGACGCCGGCGGCGATGGTCGAGCGGGAGCCGACGTGCGTGAGGTCGGGGCCGGTGATGCCGACGCCCTCGTGGCCGCGGACGGTGTGGCAGCTGATGCAGGTCTTCTCCTTGAAGAGGCGGCGGCCCTCGGCGATGAGCGCGGCGTTCTCGCCCGGCTCGGGGAGCTGCTTGGCCTTCCACGCACCGAGCGGGTCGGCGTCGAAATTGCCGGAGGCGGCGAGCGTCGAGCCCGGGCCGGTGTCCGGGAAGGAGGCGAATTGCACGCGGAGGGTCTGCTCATCGTCGCGGCGAATCGTGGCGGCCGTGGCGGTGCGGGCGGCGGCCTTCTGGTTGTCGAGCCACTTGACGTATTCGGAGGGCGAGAGGGCGATGACGCGGAAGCGCATGATCGCATGGGACTCGCCGCAATACTCGGCGCACTGGCCGTAGTAGTAACCGGGCTTGTCGGCCTTGAACCAGAGGAAGTTCGCGCGGTTCGGGATCATGTCGACCTTGCCGGCCAGCTTCGGGATCCAGAACGAATGGATGACGTCGATCGTGCGGAGGTGGACGCGGACCGGCACGCCGGCGGGGACGACGAGTTCGTTGCCCGTGACGAGCGGGGCTTCACCGCCGGTCGGGAGGGGCATCATCTCCTGGTTGTATTCGAACTTGAACCACCACTGGTAACCGGTGGCGGTCACATCCATGGCATTGGCGCGCTCCTCCTCGGGGACGTCGTGCGTATACCAGATGTTCTTCAGCGTCGGGATGGCGATGATGACGAGCAGCGCGACGGAGGCGACGATGAGGCCGATTTCGATCAGCGGGTTGCCGTGGCTCTGCTCCGGCGGCTCGGCGTGCTCGTCCGCCGCGGTCTTCGCGCGGAACTTGATCTGCGCGTAGGCCAGCACCGCGCCGACGACCACGAAAATGAACATCGTCACCCAGACGGTGACCATGAACACGTCGTATTGCGCCTTCGCGACCGGACCCTCGGTGACAATGGTCGTCTGCGGACCACTGAGGCTGAAAACCTTTTGGACCTTTTCGCAGCCCGTGAGGAAGAGGGCGGAAAGGCCGCCGAGCAGCAGCGTGCCGGCGCGGAGAACCTGGCGGAAGTCGAAGCGTGTGCGGGTCATGTGAGTCAAGGGAAGGCAGTGGCCGGAGTGCCGGGCGCCGCCAAAGGAGAAGGCGAGAGCGTTCGCATCCGTCCGGCCATTTCAACCGCAAAAAAAGGCCAAGAAATGCGTAGCGCGATTCCACAAAATTACTTACGGGGGTTATTAACCGGAGGCGCCCACGCATAAGGGGCGGCAAATCTTGACCTAGGTCATTGCGCGCGCCGCCGAGTTGTGCGAAAGTTCGCGTGCATATGAAAATCCACACCCTAGCTGCATCCCTGCTTGCCGCCACGCTCCTGCTCTCGGCTTGCGGCAAGAAAGAGGAGTCGGCCTCCGCCGCCTCCGCCAACGCCACCTCCGCCTCGGCGGTCGCCACGCTCGAGTTCACCGCGAACGACAGCATGAAGTTCAACGTGACCCGCGTTGAAGTCCGCGCCGGCCAGCAGGTGAAGGTCATCCTCACCAACATCGGCAGCATGCCGAAGGCCGCCATGGGCCACAACTGGGTCCTCCTCCAGAAGGGCTCCGACGGCAAGGCCTTCGCCGACGCCGCGGTCGGCGCCGCCGCCACCGACTACATCCCGGCCGCGCTCCAAGCCCAGGTCATCGCCCACACCAAGATGCTCGGGCCGAAGCAGACCGACGAGATCACCTTCACCGCCCCGAGCGAGCCGGGTGAGTATCCATTTGTCTGCTCCTTCCCCGCGCACTACGTCGCCGGCATGCACGGCGTGCTCGTGGTGAAGTAAGCCGCGAAGCAAGCCTCCACGCTCACCATCCAGCCGGGCCCTGCGCCCGGCTTTTTTTGCGCCCGAATCCCACCCATGGAGGGCCGAGCTCCGCGAGGCCGCAACGCCCCACCGCGTCTGAAATTCCCGGATTGAAGACTCAGTTAAAGGTAGGGGCGCAGTTTTGCTGCGCCCTTGCGGCTGCGCCGCACCCAACCAGTCCGGCTGAAGCCGGACCTACTTCTTCGGCCACCAGACGTAGAGGAAGAAATACACCAGCACGCCCGTGACGCTGACGTAATACCAGATGGGGTAGGTGAAGCGCGCCCAGCGTTTGTGCGTCTCGAAATCACCCTTGATCGCCAGCCAGAACGTCCGCGGCACGAGGTAGGCGATGCTGATCGCGAGGAGGACATGGGTCAGCAGCATCACGTAATAGACGATGCGGATCGTGCCCTCGCCGCCGAACTCCGTATGGATCGCCTCGCCGGCGCCGGCCGCCGCACCCTTCAGCGCCTTGTGCGTCACGTAGCCGACAAGAAACAGCGCCGACACCGCGCCCGCCGAGAGCATGGCGGCGCGATGGCCCTCCCGCTTGCCCTGCTTGATGAGCACGAAGCCGATCGTCATGAGGACGGTCGCGAGCGCGTTGAGGCCGGCGTTCAGGGCGGGAATGTCGTCGAGGGACATGGCGGGAAATCGGGGTGCGTTCCGGACTACGGTCCGGCGGTCCGGCCGGATTCGTTCACAGTTTGAAGAGGAACCGGTCCGCCACCAGCAGGCCGAGCAGGAGCGGCAGGTAGGCGAGCGAGTAATAGAACAACCGGCGCGCCGCGACCTCGCGGTTTGCGGGGTTCAGGAACTTGAAGGCGCCGACCAGCATCCACAGGCCCAGCATCACGGCGAAGGCGAAGTAATACCACGAGCAGTAGCCGAGCAGCGTCGGCGACGCGCCCGCGACCGTCATCAGCACCGTCCAGACGAAGGTCCGCATCGCGACCTTGTGGCCGCTCGGGTCGATGACGGAGATCATCGGCATGCCCGCCGCGGCGTAGTCGTGCCGGTAGGTCCACGCCAAGGCGAAGAAATGCGGCATCTGCCACGTGTAGAGAATGGCGAACAGCGCCCAACCGAGCTCCGGGTTCGATCGCCCCGCCGCCGCCCAGCCGATCATCGGCGGCAACGCGCCGCTGATGGCGCCGAGCTCGGTCGACCACCGCGACCAGCGCTTCGCCGGCGTGTAGATCGCGAGGTAGGCGACGATGGTGGCGAGCGCGAGGAAGGCCGACATGCCGTTGACCGACTTGAACAACACCGCGAGCCCCGCCGCGCACATCAGCCAGCCCATGACGAAGGCGGAGCCGGGCTGCACATGACCCGCCGGGAGCGGCCGGCCGGCCGTGCGCTTCATTTTCGCGTCCGTGTCGGTCTCCATCCACTGGTTCAACGCCGCCACGCCGCCCGCGCAGAGCGCCGTGCCGAGCACGACGAGCAACGTGCGCTGCCACTCCCAGTTCGGCACGGCCGCGAGGTAGCCGACCATCGCCGTCACCACGGACAACAGGCTGAGCCGGGGCTTGGTCAGCTCGAGGTAATGCCGCCAGGTCGCGGGCGCGGCCCCCGGGGCGGTGGCTGGTCCGGCGTTGGTCATGCGGTCTTCGGGGTCGCGGGCATCGGGTCTATCGAGCCACGCGACGTGAAAAAGACCACGAGAAAAGTCGTCGCCAGCGTCAGCGCGCCGACGATCACATGCGCCGTCGTGATGTAGGCGTCACGTCCGGTCCAGATGACTTTCGCCCCGAGGAGAATCTGCACCGCCAGCAGCACGAGCAACCCGACGCCCAGCTTGCGCAGGAAGGGCGAGACCGCCGCGTCGCGCCAGAGGGCGCGCACGTAGAGGGTGATGACCACCGCCAGCACGACGGCCATGACGCGGTGGAGGAATTGCAGGGTCACGCGGTAATCCCACGCCAGCGGCAGCCAGTCGCGCTCGGCCGTGGACCACGGGAAATAGGGGATGGCCATGCCCGCGTAGTTGTGACGCATCGCGGCCGCGATCCAGAGTTGCACGAGGAGGAGGAACAGGCTCCAGAAACCGAGGCGGCGCACGAGTTCGCCCGTGTTGGACGCGAGCAGGCCGCCGTTGCGCTCGATCCAGGTGCGCGAAAGGCCGGCCGCGATCGCGAACAGCACGCACACGAACACCTGCGCCAGCACGCCGTGCGGGATGCGCAGCATCTGGCCGAGCGTCATCTCGAAGCCCGGCACCGCGGTCGCGTCGAGTAGCACGCGTTTGCCGCCGATGAGACCCTGGATGATGACGATGACCAGCGCCCACCAGCCGAGGTTGCGCAGCCAACGGCGGTCCTCCGCGCGCCACAACCACACGGCGAGCACGATGGTGATCACGCCCATCATCGCGCCGCTCAGCCGGTGCGAATGCTCGGCGAACATGGCGACATCCGTCAGCCAGCCCTCGGGATTGACCGAGCCGTGCGACAACGGCCAGTCGGGGAACACCATGCCGGCGCCGATGCTGGTGGTGAAGGCGCCGAGCGTCACGAGCACGAAAACCCACACGCTGCCGAGCGTGGCACACCAGGCGAGCGCGGGTTGGTAGGAGGAGGTTCGGTTCATCAGGCTCGAGGGACGAGGGGAAAGGCGAAGTGATAGTTCGGCCGAAACGGGCGCAAACCTTTTGACAATTTTCCCCGTTGGCAAATGGGTCAGGACGATGACTTCGAGGTATTCGACCAAAGCGCGGTTTGTCGCGGGTGCGCTAATGGCGCTCGCGCTGCTCGCTGGCTGCGGGCGCACGGAAAAAATTCCGGTCGAGGAGGGACCGCTCGTCTTCACGAAGGATTCCAAGCTTTCCGCCGACGCCTACCTCGCCGAGGTGAAGCGCCGCGGCCAGGAGCCGCGCTTCGCCATCACGGGCGAAACCCTCAGCGCCGACGTCGAGGAGAGGCTCATGATCGTCACGCACGACGAGATCCCCGGCTACATGCCGGCGATGACGATGGAGTTCCGCGTCTCGAAGGCCGACGCCGCCAACGCCAAGCCCGGTCAGCGCATCCGTGCCGAGATGGTCGAGCGCAAGGGCGATTACTACCTCGAGAAAATCTGGCCCGACGACACCCAGGTCGTGCGCGCCCTCGAGGCCGGCGCCAAGGCGCTCGCGCAGGACACCGCGATGCGCGGCAAGGGCGTCTACCGCGAGGTTGGCGAGGCCACACCCGATTTCACGCTGCTCGATCAGGAGGGGCGCACCGTCACGGCCGCGCGTTTCCGCGGCAAGAAGGTCGTCCTCAACTTCATCTTCACGCGCTGCCCGATCGCCACGATGTGCCCCGCCGCCACGCAGAAGATGTCCGAGCTCCAGCAGGCCGTGAAGGGCGCGGGCCTCACTGACGTCGAGTTCGTCTCCGTCTCGCTCGATCCCGAATACGACACGCCCGGCGTCCTCAAGGAATACGCCGAGCTGCGCGGCCTCGATCTCTCGAACTGGTCCTTCCTCACCGGCCCCGATGCGGCCGTGCGCCACCTGCTCGCGCAGATGGGCATCATCCGCGAGTTCGAGGGCGCCACCATCAAGCACAACCTCGCCACCGTGCTCATCGATCCCTCCGGCCGCATCACGCACCGCGTCGACGGCAGCCGCTGGGACGTGCAAGAATTCCTCCCCCGCCTCCAGCGCTGACCCATGTCCACCGCCGCCACCCTGACCCGTCCGCAACTCCGCTCCCTCGGCCTGATCACGGCCGCGGCGCTCGGCCTCTATGTCTTCATGCGCTGGCTGCCCGTCGGCTCGGATCTCAACCACATGGACTTCCGCGTGACCGAGAAGGGCGCGATCGAGTTCTGCGACCCGAACAGCCCGCAGTTCATCCCGGTCATCGCCGCGAAATCCCCGGTGCAACTCGCGCTCAAGGGCGACACGGCGCCCGCCGTGGGCCGCCCCGTGCGTTTCACGCTCACGATGAGCACCGCCAGCGGCAAACCCATCGGCCCCGCCGACCTGCTCGTCGCCCACACGAAGAAGCTGCACCTCATGGTGGTCGACCCGACGCTCAACGACTACCAGCACCTGCATCCGGTTCCCGGACCGCGTCCCGGCGAGTGGGTGTTCGAAATGACGCCGAGCCGGCCGGGGCTCTACCGCGTGTTCGCCGACTTCACCCCCGCGGCCACGGCGCGCGGTCTCTACGCTTCGGTCGACTTCACCGTGCCCGGCGAGGTGGCGCGCGTCACGCGCAGCACCAACGCGCTCTGGCAGGCCGCCGGCTACAACTTCGAGCTCATCACCCCGCCGTATTTCAAGGCCGGCGTGCAATCGGAACTCCGCTTCCGCATCTTCAGCCCCGGCGCGGAGCCGAAACCGGTGCCGCTGCAGCCGGTGATGGACGCGTTCGCGCACCTCGTGGCCTTCGACGAGGAGCGCACCGGTTTCGCCCACCTGCATCCGGACCAGACCGATCTCAACCTCAAGCCCGACGCGTTCCGCCCCGAGCTGACCTTCAAGGTCACGGTGCCGCAGGCCGGGCGCTATGTGGTTTGGGCGCAGGTGAACCTCGGCGGCACGGAGATCTTCGCGCCGTTCTGGGTCGACGTGCTCCCGTGAGGGCGGGAGGGGCCGGAGCGGCGGGACGGGTGGCAGCGATCTGCCGCCGATCCGACTGGTGAAGGTAACCATGCAGGTTGCGCGCAAGCGCAACCTGGGGCGCCAGCGCGCCACCGTCAGCTTCGCGCCGCGAACGGCATGGCAGCTGCGCCGCCGGTCTTTCGTGGCAGCCGACGTAAGTCGGCTGGTGGCGCGCTGAAGCCGCAGGCAGGTCCGATCGAATCAGCCGACTTACGTCGGCTGCGACCACGATGCGGAGTCCGGTCGCGGGCGCGGAGCCAACGCGCGCAGCCTTGCTGCGCCTCTCCCCGTTTGTGCCCCGCTGCGGCGTAGGTGGCGCGCTGGCGCGCCACGATTAAGAATTTCCTGAGGAAGTGACGTTGTCGGAGGTAGGGCGGGACCGCCCGCGTGCTCACCGCATGGGTTACACATCGTGCTCACCGCATGGGTAACACTTT